>ERZ1066121.224-NODE-224-length-53520-cov-8.931207_pt1 | contig 53520 bp, 59 predicted proteins | sample MGYA00382768_ERZ1066121 | MGnify/ENA primary metagenome ERZ1066121 (study PRJEB33369, sample SAMEA5778351) | biofilm metagenome | biome: Industrial cooling water; feature: Water cooling tower basin; material: Biofilm | place: United Arab Emirates | collected...
CATGATGCGCGAGTTCAAGGTCGACGCGAACGTGGGCCGCCCGCAGGTGGCCTATCGCGAGACGATCAAGAAGCGCGTCGAGAAGGTGGAAGGGAAGTTCGTCCGTCAGTCGGGCGGTAAGGGTCAGTACGGCCACGTGGTCATCAACATGGAGCCGTCCGAACAGGGCCAGGGCTTCGTGTTCGAGGACAAGATCGTGGGCGGCGTGATCCCGCGTGAGTACATCGGACCGGTCGAGCAGGGCATCAAGGAAGCCCTCGAGAACGGTGTCCTCGCCGGCTATCCGGTGGTGGACGTGAAGGTGCAGCTGACCTTCGGTTCGTACCACGAAGTCGACTCGTCGGAAATGGCGTTCAAGATTGCCGGATCCATGGCGTTCAAGGAGGCCGCGAAGGCGGCCAGCCCCTGTCTGCTGGAGCCGGTGATGAAGGTCGAGGTCGTGAGCCCGGAAGCGTACATGGGCGACGTCCTCGGCGATCTCTCCTCGCGGCGCGGCAAGATCGGCGGCATGACGCAGCGTGGTGAGGCGCAGGTCATCTCGGCCACGGTGCCGCTGGCCGAGATGTTCGGCTACTCGACGCGTCTGCGCAGCATGTCGCAGGGGCGCGCGGTCTACTCGATGGAGTTCTCGCACTACGAAGAAGTGCCGAAGTCGAAGGCCGAAGAGATCATCAGCAAGGTGAAGGCGTAAGCCTCACCCCTCATTCACTACCCAAGCACAGACAGAACCATGGGCAAGGCAAAGTTCGAGCGGAACAAGCCGCACGTGAACGTGGGTACGATCGGCCACGTCGACCACGGCAAGACGACCACGACCGCGGCGCTCACGAAGATCTCTTCGGACAAGGGCTACGGCACCAAGTACGTGGCTTACGACGAAGTGGCGAAGGCCTCGGAGTCGCAGGGCCGTCGTGACAGCACGAAGATCCTGACGATCGCCACGTCGCACGTGGAGTACGAGACGGAGAACCGTCACTACGCGCACGTCGACTGCCCGGGTCACGCCGACTACGTGAAGAACATGATCACGGGTGCCGCGCAGATGGACGGCGCGATCCTGGTGGTGTCGGCCGTGGACGGCCCGATGCCGCAGACCCGCGAGCACATCCTCCTGGCGCGCCAGGTGAACGTGCCGAAGGTCGTCGTGTTCCTCAACAAGTGCGACCTGGTGGAAGACGAAGAGCTCCTCGACCTCGTCGAGCTCGAAGTGCGTGAGCTGCTGTCGAAGTACGACTACGACGGCGACAACGCGCCGGTCATCCGCGGCTCGGCCATCAACGCCATCAACGGCGATCCGAAGTGGGTGGCGGAGTTCCAGAAGCTGTACGACGCTCTCGACACGTACATCCCCGAGCCCGTCCGCGAGACGGACAAGCCGTTCCTCCTCCCGGTCGAAGACGTGTTCTCGATCACGGGTCGCGGCACGGTGGCCACGGGCCGTATCGAGCGCGGCATCATCAAGGTCGGCGAGGAAGTGCAGGTCGTCGGCTACAACAGCGAGAAGAAGACGACCGTCACGGGCGTCGAGATGTTCCGCAAGCTGCTGGACGAGGGCCAGGCCGGTGACAACGTCGGTCTCCTCCTCCGTGGCATTGCGAAGGAAGACATCGAGCGTGGCATGGTGCTGGCCAAGCCGAACTCGATCAAGCCGCACACGAAGTTCACGGCCGAGGTCTACGTCCTCACGAAGGAAGAGGGTGGCCGCCACACGCCGTTCTTCAAGGGCTACCGCCCGCAGTTCTACTTCCGCACGACGGACGTGACGGGCAACATCGAGCTCCCCGAGGGGATGGAGATGGTGATGCCGGGCGACAACGTGACGATGACGATCGAGCTCATCATCCCGATCGCCATGGAAGAGCAGCTGCGCTTCGCCATCCGTGAGGGTGGCCGCACGGTCGGCGCCGGCGTCGTTACGAAGATCCTCGCCTAACCAGAACCGGCAGATCGACGGGAGTCGGTGCTCCACCGGCTCCCGTCGCTCGACTGGTTCCCACACGGAACTCTGATGGCTGGCCGCATTCGCATTCGCCTCAAGGCATTCGACCACGCCGTGATCGACCAGGCTTCGGCGGACATTGTCCGCACGGCCGAGAAGACCGGCGCGTCGGTGTCGGGGCCGATCCCGCTCCCGACGAAGACGCAGCGTTGGACGGTGCTCCGTTCACCGCACGTGGACAAGAAGTCGCGTGAGCAGTTCGAACTGAAGACGCACAAGCGCGTCATCGACATTCTCGATTCGCGCGCGGGCACGGTGGACGCGCTGACGAAGCTCGACCTGCCGGCAGGCGTGGACGTCGAGATCAAAGTCGAGTAGGACCAAAGAGAAGCGTAAGGTTGCAGGGCGTAAGGTAGAAAAGCGCGAAGAGTAAAAGCGCGAAGAGGAAAAACGCAGGGAAACGGAAGTTCACGTCGCAGGCCATCGCGACGCGTACTGGTGGCGCTGCACAGGGCGGCCCCATCCACAGTCCAACGGATGCTTCTCCGGAAGCACCGCGACTCGTACGGAGTGAGTCTTTTCATGATCGGCATCATCGGCAAGAAGCTGGGCATGACCCAGCTGTTCAACGAGCAGGGGCAGCAAGTGCCCTGCACCGTGGTGGAGGCCACGCCCAACCCCGTCACGAAGGTGATGACGGCGGACGCGGCCGGTTTCGCTGCGGTGGAGCTCGGATATGGGGCGCAGCGCACGGCGCGTCCCAACAAGAAGGGGGAGCGCACGCCCAAGGGCCGTCGCGCGACCAAGGCGGAGCTGGGTCACGCGAAGAAGGCCGGCCTCGAGGCCGCGCCGCGCGTGCTGAAGAGCTTCCGTCTCGACGACGCGCCGGGCAATGCCGAGGCGCCGTCGTACACCGTGGGTGAGACGATCACCGTGGGCATCTTCACGCCGGGTGAGCGCGTGAAGGTGACCGGTACGTCCAAGGGCCGCGGCTTCCAGGGCGTGGTGAAGCGCCATGGCTTCGGCGGCGGTCCGAACACGCACGGCAACACCAAGCATCGCAAGCCGGGCTCGATTGGCGCGGGCACGGATCCGTCGCGCGTCATCAAGGGCAAGAAGATGCCCGGTCATTACGGCGCGGCGCAGCATACGGCGACGAACCTTCGCATCGAGAAGGTGGACGCCGAGCGTAACCTCATCTATCTGCGCGGCAGCATCGCGGGGCCGACCAACGGCATCGTCTTCGTGCGGAAGCAGGGCTGATCATGACGGCGGAAACCAAGACTTTCGAAGCGCCTGTGTACTCGGCGCAGGGCAAGCAGGGCGGCACGCGCCCGCTCCCCGAAGGTACGTTCGACGGGATCGTCAACGTGCCGGTCATGCACCAGGCGGTGAAGGCGTTCCTCGCCAACCGTCGCCAGGGCACGGCCAAGACCAAGACGCGTGGTGAAGTGACGGGCGGCAACCAGAAGCCGTGGAAGCAGAAGGGCACCGGTCGCGCCCGTCAGGGCTCGACGCGCGCGCCGAACTGGCCGGGCGGTGGTACGGTGTTCGGCCCGCAGCCGCGCAGCTACACGCAGATCGTGCCGAAGCAGGTGCGGGCGCTGGCGCGCAAGAGCGCCTTCAACGCCCGGGCCCGTGAGAACGCCGTGGTGCTCGTGGACGCGCTCGATTTCAGCGCGCCGAAGACCAAGGCGATGACGGACCTGCTGGCCAAGCTGGGTGTGGCCGAGAAGAAGGTGCTCGTGCTGACGGACGGCGTGAAGCCGAACGTGTATCTGAGCGCCCGCAACCTGCAGCGTGCCCACGTGATGCCGTACAGCGACGTGAGCACCTACCACATCCTGTGGTCGGACGTGGTCGTGATCGAATCGTCGGCGCTGGCCTCGAGCCAGTCGGAGGGCTGACCGTGAGCGCACTGTATCGCACCATCGTGCGCCCGATCATCACGGAGCGCACCTCCGCCGCCTACCAGGATCGCGGCGAGTACACGTTCGAGGTGGCGCCGGACGCCACCAAGCACGCCATCAAGGCGGCCGTCGAGCAGCTGTTCGGCGTCAAGGTCACCGGTGTCTGGACGTCGATCGCGCGGGGCAAGACCCGCCGCGTCGGCCAGTCGATCGGTCGCCGCCCCCACACCAAGAAGGCGATCGTGAAGCTGCGTGACGGCGACACCATCGCGATCTTCGAGGGCTGAGTCGCATGGGCATTCGTCAATTCAAGCCGGTCACGAAGGGCACGCGGTTCCGCTCGGTGTCGGATTTCGCCGAGATCACGCGTTCGACCCCTGAGAAGTCGCTCGTGGAGCCCCTCAAGAAGTCGGGCGGCCGCGACAATCATGGCCACATCTCGATGCGTCGCATCGGTGGCGGCCACAAGCGCATGTACCGCGTCATCGACTTCAAGCGCAACAAGTTTGGCGTCGTGGGCACGGTGGCGCACATCGAGTACGATCCGAACCGCTCGGCGCGCATCGCGCTGATTGAGTACGCGGACGGCGAGAAGCGCTACATCCTGCACCCGAAGGGGCTCAAGCAGGGCGATTCGGTGGTGTCGGGTCCGGGCAGCGACGTGCGCACGGGCAACTCGATGCCGCTCAAGGAAGTGCCGCTCGGCACGTCGGTGCACAACATCGAGCTCAAGATCGGCAAGGGCGGGCAGATCGCGCGCTCGGCCGGCACCTTTGCCCAGGTCGTGGCGAAGGAAGGCGAGTACGTCACGCTGCGCCTGGCCTCCACGGAAATGCGCCTGGTGCACGGCAACTGCACGGCGACGATCGGCGAAGTGGGCAATGCCGAGCACGAGCTGCAGTCGCACGGCAAGGCCGGCAAGAGCCGCTGGTTGGGCAAGCGGCCGAAGGTCCGCGGTGAGGTCATGAACCCGGTCGATCACCCGCACGGTGGTCGCACGCGCGGTGGCCGCAACGTGGTGAGCCCGTGGGGCAAGAAGGAAGGCGTCAAGACGCGCAACAAGAAGAAGGCGTCGACGCGTCTCATCGTACGCGGCCGCAAGCGCGGCCGGGCCACGCAGTAACCGCCAGGCGAGACGAGAACCGATATGTCGAGAAGCATCAAGAAGGGTCCGTTCGTCAGCGAGCGCCTGGAGGCCAAGGTGGTGGCGATGAACGCGAAGAGCGAGAAGAAGGTCGTGAAGACCTGGTCGCGCGCGAGCACGATCCTGCCCGAGTTCGTCGGGCACACGTTCGCGGTGCACAACGGGAACAAGTTCATCCCGGTGTACGTGACGGAAAACATGGTGGGCCACAAGCTCGGCGAGTTCTCGCCGACGCGTCTGTTCCGCGGTCACGCGGGCCAGAAGGTCGACCCGAAGAAGAAGGGAGGCAAGTAATCCATGGCCAAGACCATCAAGGCCGGGATCGAGGCGCGGGCCATTCAGCGGACCACGCGTCAGTCGCCCTACAAGATGCGGCTGGTCATCGACCAGATCCGCGGTCAGCGCGTGAACGATGCGCTGGCGCTGCTGAAGTTTTCGAAGAAGCACGCGGCTGAGCAGATCGAGAAGACGCTCAACAGTGCGGTGGCAAACGCGGAGCAGGCGGCCCGTGCGGCCAACACGTCGCTGGATGTCGACGCGCTGGTGATCACGAAGGCCATCGTGAACGAGGGGCCGAAGCTCAAGCGTTGGACGCCGGCGGCCATGGGCCGTGCGACGCCGATGCTGAAGCGGACGAGCCATGTGGAGATCGTCGTGACGGAGGCGGTGCGCTAATGGGACAGAAGACCAATCCGATCGGCTTCCGCCTCGGAGTCACGAAGAACTGGCGTTCGACGTGGTACGCGAAGAAGGACATGCCGGCGCTGCTCAAGGAAGACGCGCTGCTGCGCAAGTACCTGAAGGCGCGCCTGGACAACGCGGCCATTGCCGACGTGACGATCGAGCGCAAGCCGGGCAAGGTGGTGGTGACGATTCACACCGGCCGTCCGGGCGTGGTGATCGGCAAGAAGGGCGCCGAGGTGGACAAGCTGCGCGACGAGCTCGCGCAGCTGACCGGCAAGGAAGTCGGCATCAACGTCGAAGAGATCAAGCGCCCGGAAGTGGAGGCGCAGCTCGTGGCCGACAACATTGCGGCGCAGCTGGCGCAGCGCATCTCGTTCCGTCGCGCGCTCAAGCGCGCGGTGCAGAGCGCGATGCGGATGGGCGCGCTGGGCATCAAGGTGAAGGCCGGCGGCCGCCTGGGTGGCGCCGAGATCGCGCGCGTGGAAGGGTACATGGAGGGCCGGGTGCCCCTTCACACGCTGCGCGCCGACATCGATTTCGCGACGAGCACCGCGAAGACCACCTATGGGACCATCGGGATCAAGGTGTGGATCTTCAAGGGCGAGATCGTGGAAGATCGTCGCGGCAAGACCTACTCGACCGGCAACTGAGGAACTGAGAGATGCTGAGTCCGAAGCGGGTCAAGTTCCGCAAGATGTTCAAGGGCCGCACGACGGGCCTGGCGTACCGCGGGTCGGAGGTGTCCTTCGGGCACTTCGGTCTGCAGACGCTGGAGCCGGGCTGGATCACCAGCCGTCAGATCGAGGCCTGCCGTGTGGCGATGACGCGTCACATCAAGCGTGGCGGCAAGGTGTGGATCCGGATTTTCCCGGACAAGCCGATCACGAAGAAGCCGGCCGAAACCCGCATGGGTAAGGGTAAGGGTTCGCCGGAGTTGTGGGTGGCGGTGGTGAAGCCGGGCCGCGTGATGTTCGAGATCGAAGGCGTCTCGCGCGAGCTGGCCGAGAAGGCGATGGCACTGGCGGCTGCCAAGTTGCCCGTGAAGACCAAGTTTGTCGTGCGCGAGGAGGCGGTGACCCATGAAGGCTGAAGAGATCCGCGGACTGGCTGACGACGAGCTGACGAGCCGCATCCGCGAGCTGGAGGAGGAGCGGTTCCGCCTCCGCTTCCGCAGCGCGACCGAGGCGCTGGAGCAGCCACTGCGGCTGCGCAGCATCCGCAAGGACATTGCGCGCCTGAAGACGGTGCAGCGCGAGCGTCAGCTCGCTGCCGGCCGTGGCCGCTAACCGGAAACCGACCGATGGCTGAGATGAACAACGCGAGCGCCGCGCAGAACGGCGCCTCCGAACGGACCGCGCGCAAGGTGCGCGTCGGGCTGGTCGTGAGCGACAAGATGGAAAAGACGGTGGTCGTGGCGATTGATCGCCGCATGCCCCACCCGCAGTACGGCAAGATGGTGACGAAGACGCGCAAGCTGAAGGCGCACGACGAGGAGAACTCGGCGAAAGTCGGCGACACTGTCCGCATCATGGAGACCCGGCCGTTGTCGAAGGACAAGCGGTGGCGTGTGGTCGAGATCGTCGAACGCGCACGCTGAGGACCTGACCCATGATCCAGCAGGAATCGGTGGTGAAGGTGGCGGACAACAGTGGCGCCAAGCGCGCCCTGGTGATCCGCGTGCTCGGCGGCACGCGTCGTCGCTACGCGGGCCTGGGTGACCGGGTGATCGTGGCGGTGAAGGACGCGCTGCCCAACGGCACGGTGAAGAAGTCCGACGTCGCGAAGGCGGTGGTCGTGCGCACGGTGAAAGAGACGCGCCGCAAGGACGGGTCCTACATCCGCTTCGACGAGAACGCCGTCGTGATCATCAACGACAACGGTGAGCCCAAGGCAACCCGTATCTTCGGTCCCGTGGCGCGCGAGCTCCGCGAGAAGCGGTACATGAAGATCGTCTCGCTCGCGCCCGAGGTGCTCTGAGATGCGCAAGAACGTGTACTACAAGACGGATCGCGGCCAGCGCCTCGGCGCCGGACGTCACGCCCTCAAGGCGTCGCGTGAAGCGATCCACGTCACCAAGGGTGACACCGTCCGCGTGATGCGTGGCGACGACAAGGGGAAGGAGGGCAAGGTCCTCCAGGTGTACCCCAAGACGGGCCGCATCAAGGTGGAAGGCATCAACATCGTGAAGAAGCACCGCAAGGCGCGCACGGCGGAGGAGCAGAGCGGCATCATCGAGATGCCGGCGCCCTTCCACGCGTCCAACGTGATGCTGCTCGATTCGAAGACCGGCAAGCCGACGCGCGTTCGCAACCGCGTCGACAAGGACGGCACGAAGGAGCGCGTCGGCGTGAAGAGCGGTGAAGTCATTCCCCGTGCGCGCTGACCGGAGTTACTGACATGGCGACCAAGGAAAAGGGTGCCGCCAAGGGCGGCGCCAAGGGTGGAGCGAAGGGCGGCGCGGCCAAGGGCGGCGCGGCAAAGGGTGGTGCGGCGCAGAAGGGTGGCGGCAAGAAGGGTGGCGCGGCCACCACGCGCGCGGCGGTGGACTTCACCAAGCGTGAGCACGCCGGTGCCGGCCTGCCGACGGCGACGCCGCGGCTCAAGACGCACTACGAGCAGACGGTGCGGGCCAACCTGGCCAAGCAGTTCGGCTTCACCAACCCGATGCAGATCCCGACGCTCGAGAAGATCGTGATCAACTGCGGCGTGGGTGAGGCGGTGAAGCAGCCCAAGCTGCTCGACGTGGTGGTGGAAGAGCTCGCGCTGATCACCGGCCAGAAGCCGGTGCGCCGCAAGGCGAAGAAGTCGGTCGCGAACTTCGGCCTGCGCGAGGGCCAGGACATCGGCGCCTCGGTGACCATGCGCGGCGCGCGCATGTGGGAGTTCCTCGACCGCTTCGTCACGGTCGCGTGCCCCCGCATCCGTGACTTCCGTGGTCTGGGCACCAAGTCGTTCGACGGCCGCGGCAACTACACGCTCGGCATCAAGGAGCAGATGATCTTCCCCGAGATCAACTACGACATGGTCGAGCAGATCCACGGCATGGACATTACGTTTGTCACTTCGGCCGAAAAGGATGCGCATGCGTTCGCGCTGCTGCACCAGCTCGGCATGCCGTTCCGCGGCGACGACAAGCCGGTGACGCCCAAGGTGGCGCAGCCGAGCGCGGCCTAATCCCCAGGACTGACCGATGGCGAAGACGAGCAAGCTGGCCCGCAACGCCCAGCGCAAGGAGCTGGTGGAGCGGTACGCGCAGAAGCGCGCGGCCTTGAAGGCCGTGATCAAGAATCCGAAGAGCACGCCGGAAGAGGTCCAGGCGGCGGTGAACGCGTTGCACAAGATGCCGCGCAATTCATCGGCGACACGGGTGCGCAACCGCTGCAACATGAGCGGTCGTCCCCGGGCCTACCTCCGGCACTTCGGCCTCAGCCGCATTGCCCTCCGTGACATGGCCCTGAACGGCCTGATCCCGGGTGTGCGCAAGGCGAGCTGGTAACACGCAGGTTCCTCCATTCACTTCCTACAGGTCCGCTTCGGGCGGATACCATAGGAGCAATCCCAGAGCATGAGCCTCAACGACCCCATTGCCGACATGCTGACGCGCATTCGCAACGCGTGTGCTTCCAAGCACCGCCGCGTCGACATGCCGGTATCGAAGATGAAGATCGAGATCGCGCGGATTCTCAAGGAGAACGCGTTCATCCAGGACTACCGCACGGTCGATCTCGAGGATGGCAAGAGCGTGCTGCGCGTGATCCTCAAGTACGCGCACGGCGGCCAGTCGGTCATTCGCGAAGCGAAGCGCATTTCCACGCCCGGCCTGCGCAAGTACGTGGGCGTGCAGGAGATCCCGCGCGTGCGCAATGGCCTGGGCATGGCCATCCTCAGCACGTCGAAGGGCCTCATGAGCGATCGTGATGCGCGCGCCGCGAACACCGGCGGCGAACTCCTCGCCCTCGTCTGGTAAGGAGCCGCCAACATGTCTCGTATCGGCAAGCGCCCGATCCCGGTTCCGGCCGGGGTGTCCGTGGCAATCAACGGTAGCGCGGTGACAGTGAAGGGCCCGAAGGGCGAACTGTCGCGTACGCTGCCTGCAGAAATGATCGTGTCGCAGGAAGGCGCGGAGCTGCTGGTGAAGCGTCCGAGTGACGAAGAGCGTCACAAGGCGATGCACGGCCTGACGCGCACGCTGGTGGCCAACATGGTCGAGGGCGTGACGAAGGGGTTCCAGAAGACCCTCGAGATCACGGGCACCGGCTACAAGGCCGAGATCAAGCCCTACGGCGCGTTGCTGTCGCTGGGCTTCTCGCACCAGATCGAGTACAAGTCGCCGGAAGGCGTGAAGATCAGCGCGCCGAATCCCACCACGGTGGTGATTGACGGCGCGAGCAAGGAACTCGTGGGCCAGGTCGCGGCCGAGATCCGTGGCTTCCGCAAGCCCGAGCCCTACAAGGGCAAGGGCGTCAAGTATCAGGGTGAAGTCATCCGGCGCAAGGCCGGCAAGGCGGGAGGCAAGTAATGGGCAAGATCGCAATCCCGCGTACGAACGCGGAGAAGCGCAAGCGCCGGCATCTGCGCGTGCGCAAGGCAGTGAACGGCACGCCGGAGCGTCCGCGGCTGGTGGTGTTCCGCTCGCTGAAGCACATCTACGCCCAGATCGTCGACGACGTCGCGCAGCGCACGTTGCTGACGGTTGGCGACGAAAAGCTCAGTGGCACGAAGTCGGAGCGCGCGCTGGCCGTGGGCAAGGCTGCCGCGGAGAAGGCGAAGGCGGTCGGCATTTCGAAGGTGGTCTTCGATCGCGCCGGTTACCAGTACCATGGCCGCGTGAAGGCCGTTGCCGATGGCGCCCGAGAGGGCGGCCTGGAGTTCTGATCATGGCAGACGCACAGAATCAGGGAGGCGCTCGTGCGCCGGGTGGACGCGGTGGCCCGGGTGGCGGCCGTGGGCGTGGTGGTCCGGGCGGCGGCCGTGGCCGTGGTCCGGGCGGCCCGGGTGCCGGCCGTGGCCGTGGCCCCGGTGGCGAGGGCGGGCAGGGCGGCGGCCGTGATGGCCGTGGCCGTGGTCCCGACCGCAACGCGCCGCAGGAACGCGAGCAGAGCGATCTGGTAGAAAACGTCATCGCGATCAATCGCGTGGCGAAGGTCGTGAAGGGTGGTCGTCGCTTCTCGTTCAACGCCCTCGTGGCGGTGGGCGACGGGCAGGGCAAGGTGGGCTTCGCCACCGGCAAGGCGAACGAAGTGTCGGAAGCGGTCCGCAAGGCCGTGGACGCCGCGCGTCGCTCGATGGTGCAGGTGCCGCTCACCGGTTCGACGATCCCGCACGAGGTGGTGGGCAAGCATGGCGCCGGCAAGGTGCTCATGAAGCCTGCGGCTCCCGGTGCCGGTGTGATTGCCGGCGGTGCGGTGCGCGCGGTGCTCGAGTGCGCCGGCATCCACGACATTCTCACCAAGTCGCTGGGTTCGACGAACCCGCACAACATGGTGCGCGCCGCAGTGAACGGGCTCCTCGAGCTCATCACGGTGGAGCAGGCGGCCAAGGAGCGCGGTCTGGACGTTTCGCAGATCGGCTACAAGTCGCGTGCGAAGTCGAAGACCGAGTCGGTGGACACACGCAAGGCGGCCGTGGTGGCCGCGGAGGTGGCATAATGCCGCGGACATTCGTGTGGCATCCGTCGAAGGGCCCGGCCACGTCGCCGAAGCTCGAGAAGCCGGGGACCGGCAAGCTCAAGATCACGCAGGTGCGCAGCGCCATCGGCCATTCGTGGCGGATGCGGGCGACGCTTGCAGCGCTCGGCCTGCGCAATCATCAGGCCAGCGTGGTGCAGCAGGATTCCGCCTCGCTGCGCGGCCAGCTCAAGAAGGTGCGTCACCTGGTTCAGGTGACGCCGGTGGAGGAGTAAGCTGATGGCCAACAACGAGTCGGTCGACAAGATCGGCCTGCACAACCTGTCGCCGGCCCCGGGTTCGCACCGGTCGCGTCGTCGTCTGGGTCGCGGTCCGGGCTCCGGCCTGGGCAAGACGTCCGGCAAGGGTCACAAGGGTTCCATGGCGCGTTCGGGCCATGGCGGCCCCGGTGGCGGCAAGCCGCACTTCGAAGGCGGCCAGATGCCCATCACGCGCCGCATCCCGAAGCGTGGCTTCACCAACCCGTTCCGTGAGGAGGCGCAGTTGGTGCGCCTCAACGATCTGGTCAAGGTGCAGGGCGATGAAGTGACGGTGGAATCGCTGCTCGCCGCGGGTCTCATCCGCGTCGGCCAGGGTGCCCCCAAGCTGCTCGCCAACGGCGAAGTCTCGCGCGCCCTGACGGTCAAGGGTGTGCGCGTCAGCGCCGGTGCCAAGGCGAAGATCGAAGCGGCCGGCGGCCGCATCGACGCCTGATAACGGAGCTTCCAGCGCATGGCAGAACAAAACAACGCGGCGGCGCAAGCCGTCGCCAACATTTACCGGACGCCTGAGTTGTGGGCGAAGATCACCTTCACGTTCCTGTGTCTGGTGATCTATCGCGTCGGCTCGCACATCACGGCGCCCGGCATCGATGTCCAGGCGCTGACCGACTACTTCACCCGCCAGCAGGGTGGAGGCCTTCTGGGTCTCTACGACATGTTTGTGGGTGGCGGTCTGTCGCGCGCCACGGTGTTCGCGCTCGGCATCATGCCCTACATCTCGGCGAGCATCTTCGTCCAGATCGCCGGCGCAGTGATGCCGAACGTGGACAAGATGCAGAAGGATGAAGAGGGCCGGAAGAAGCTCACGCAGTACACGCGCTACCTCACGGTGGTGCTGGCGCTGGTGCAGGCCTACGGCTTCGCGCTCTTCACCACCTCGCTGCCGGCCGCGGTGTCGCGACCGGGCCCGTGGTTCACGATCCAGATGATGCTCTTCCTCACCACGGGCGCGATCTTCGTGATGTGGCTGGGTGAGCAGATCACCGAGCGCGGCCTGGGCAACGGCGCCTCGCTGATCATCTTCTTCTCGATCGTCGAGGCCATGTGGCCGTCCATCTTCCAGACCTTCAACTTCGTGACGACGGGCGCCATCGCGCCGCTGTCGCTCGTGGTGCTGGGGCTGGCGATGGTGGCGGTGGTGGCGGGTACGGTGGCCATCACGGTGGCGGCACGGCGGGTGCTCATCCAGATCCCGCAGCGCACGATGGCGCGTGGCCGGCAGCGTGAAGCCGCGCGCAACTTCATCCCGCTCCGCATCAACACCGCGGGCGTGATGCCGATCATCTTCGCGCAGTCGGTGATCGTGATTCCCGGAGCGCTGGCGCAGTTCAGCGGCAACCCGAAGCTCCAGGAAATCGCCGAGTACTTCAATCCGACCGGCCCGAACCCCTGGCTGTACATCGTTCTGCTGGCGGTGCTCATCCTCCTGTTCACGTACTTCTACACGTCCATCATCTTCAATCCGGTCGACCTGGCCGAGAACCTGAAGAAGCAGGGTGGCTTTGTGCCGGGCATCAAGCCGGGTGCGAAGACGGCGGAGTACATCGAGCAGGTGGTGGAACGCATCACCCTGCCGGGCGCGTTGTTCCTTACGGCCATCGCGCTCATGCCGGTCATCATCGCCCGACTGGTGAACGTGCCCTTCGCGTTCGGCGGCACCTCGCTGCTGATCGTCGTGGGTGTGGCGTTGGACACGATGGCGCAGATGCAGCAGCACCTGCTGCTCCGCAAGTACGACGGCTTCATGAAGAAGGGTCGCGTGAAGTTCCGCGGCCGTCAGGCCACCCAGGGCGGCTTCTAACACATCCTGATGAACATCGTGCTCCTTGGACCGCCGGGCGCGGGCAAGGGGACTCAAGGCGAGCGGCTTGCCGCTCGCCTTGGCGTTCCCAAGATCGCGACCGGCGATGTGCTACGCGCCGCCGTCAAGAACGGAACGCCCCTTGGCCTCGAAGCCAAGGCGGCCATGGACCGCGGGGACCTCGTGCCCGACGCGGTCATCATGGGCATCATGAAGGAGGCGCTGGCCGCACCCGATGCGGCCAAGGGTGCCATCCTTGATGGTGTCGTGCGCACCACGCCGCAGGCCGATGGCCTGGCGGACACGCTGGCCCAGCTCGGCAAGCAGGTGGATGCCGTGCTGCTCTTCGAAATTGACGAAGAGGAGCTGGTGCGTCGCCTCAGTGGCCGGACCACCTGCGACGCCTGTCAGCGTCCGTTCTTCGGTCGTCAGCCCGGTGAGACCTGCTCCGAGGGTGGCGTGACGGGCACACTGGTTCGTCGCAAGGATGACGAGCCGGAGGCCATTCGCAAGCGCATGCAGGTGTACCGCGACCAGACCTCGCCGGTGATCGACTGGTATGTGCAGCATGGGGCCAACCTCGTGCGCATCAATGCCATCGGGTCCCTCGATGAGGTGGAAGCTCGCATGAACGCCGCGCTCGGCATCTCGTGATGGTGCTGGGCGGCACGGCACCGAGCACGCTGCTCAAGTCCCCGCGCGAAATCGAAATCATGGCGCGGGGCGGCGCCATTCTGCACGCCACCCTCATGCACGCCAAGGCGCATGTGCGTCCGGGCGTGAGCACGATGGAGCTGGACCAGCTCGTGGAGTCCTTCATCCGCTCGCACGCCGGGGCGGAACCGGCCTTCAAGGGACTCTACGGCTTCCCCGGCAGTGCCTGCATCTCCATCAACGAGGAGATCGTGCACGGCATTCCCTCGCGCAAGCGCATCCTGTCCGATGGTGACATCGTCACCGTGGACGTGGGTGTGAAGCTCGAGGGCATGTTCACCGACTCGGCCATCACCATCCCGGTCGGCAACATCGATGCGGAAACGCAGAAGTTGCTCGACGTGACCCAGCGCTCGCTCGATGCCGGCATTGCTGCCGCCGTGGCGGACAATCACGTGGGGGACATCGGGGCAGCCGTGCAGGCCGTGGTGGAAGCCGAGGGCTTCTCGGTGGTCCGCGAGCTCGTGGGACATGGCGTGGGCTTCTCACCGCACGAGGAGCTGCAGATCCCCAACTACGGCAAGCCCAAGCGCGGCAAGAAGCTGAGTGTGGGCCTCACCATTGCCATCGAGCCCATGGTCAATGTGGGCACGGCCAAGACGCGCACGTTGAGCGACAAGTGGACGGTGGTCACGGCTGACGGCAAGCGCTCGGCGCATTTCGAGCATACCGTGGCCATCACCGAGAACGGTCCGCGCATTCTCACGCTGGGCTGAGTCACGCGGCACACGTGCGTTGTACAAAGGGCGCCTGTCTTCCGGACCAGGCGCCCTTTGTCTGCTTCGGCAGTGCTCGAGATCCCTTGCTCAGGGCACCTTGAGGATTTCCTTCACCGAGTCATCAAGGTCGCTGCTGTTGATATAGCCAATGGCGCCGGGCGACTTCTTGACGAGGTCCTTGACCGCGGCGGCGTCGGCGCCCTTCTTGGGCGCGGCCCCCTGGCCGGAGAGCGCCAGCTTGGTCCACTGTGATCGGACCAGTGCCGTGGGCTTCTTGACGACCTTGGCAAAGAACTTCTGCGTCAGAATCGCGTCGCCGTTCTCGACGATCTGCACCTTGGTGCCGTCGGGCCAGGTGGTGCTGGCGCCGGCGAAGATTTCGGCGATCTGGGCTTCAGTGAGCGTCTTCGACTGTGAGGCGGAGACGATGACGGAGATCTGGGCCGACGCGCTCGACGAGAGCGCCGGGAGCATCAGGAGCGCGGCCGCAGCCACACCCGCACGGAACAGAGTACGCAGGGTCATGTGTGCTCCAGATCAGAGCCCGAAGGCGTACGAGAGATCGATGCGCAGCTCGGGATAGCTGACCGAACGGCCGAGGAAGCGATAGCGGTGGACGCTGGCATCCACCTTGAACGCCACCTGCGGGACCGGGCGATACACGAGACCCACCGTGCCCTTGGTGAACTTGCCGTCGTCCGCAACACCGGCCTCGTCGTCGCCGCCGAAACGCTTGCTGGCAACGGTCTCCGGATTGGAGTAGGCGTCCCACTGCAGGTAGGGGCCGAGCTCGCCCTTGCTGGTTTCCTTCGAGTAGCCGGCGCGCAGATACCAGGTCTGGATGGTATGGTCACCCGAGCGGCGCACATTGGCCGCCGTGACCGGACCGTTGGGGTCGAGCAGGAAGCGCGCGCGCTGCGCGGCGTTGATGCCGGCACCATTCACCACCTGCACCACGGCGGCCGCATCACGCTGCGCCTTGTGATCAGCCTGCGCCCACTCGGCCTGCAGCGTGAGCGAACTCACCCGGGCCTCGGCGTAGGCGTTCACCACCGTGAAGGAGTCGCGCGCCATCCAGGGCAGCACACCACTCTTGGGCGATCCGCCACCCACGGTGCGATCGCCATTGGTGGCGCCGCCTGAGGTGTAGCCCGAGACACCGACGGTGTAGTTGCCGCGTCCGAAGTTGTAGTTGACATCGGCACCGATGGGCAGCGTGCCCTCAATGTCGCGTCCCTCACCGTTGTCGGTGGACAGGCTGTAGCTCAGCTTGCCCGCGCCGGCGCGCACAAAACCGTAGGCCATGGCCGTGGTCGTGCGGGAAATGAGCAGGTGGTCGCCGTCGAAAGCCTCTGGTGCCTCGATGCCATAGTAGGTGGGCACGGCGTCCAGGATCTCGTTGTACAGGCCGAACTTGCGATAGATCTTGCCGACCCGGAGGTTGAACGCGTTCGATGGCGTCCACTCACCCCACAGGTTGCGCACATCCACATTGCCGGCGCCTGCGCCATTGAGGTTCACGAAGGCCTTGAAGCGCGGATCGAACTGGTGCTGCATCATGACATTGAAGAACGGCTGCGTGAACTCACGCGGGCCGGATTCCTTCACGACGTTTCCGCCTTCGGCCGTCGGGACCTGAAACGACTTTTCGAGTCGTGTGGAGAAATAGCCGTACACCGACAGCGCGTCCTGCGCCGAAACGGTGAGGGGAAACAGCGTGGCGAGAGCCAGCACGAGTCGGGTTCGACGCGCAGGCATGGAGAGACTCCTCGAGGAGAGGGTTCGTTGATCCTGGCCAGCGTCGACCTGTTGGGGGAGGTATCGGTAGCCGGGCAGAAAGCTTTAGCTGATGGCTCGTTCATGTCCGTGGTGTCGCCCGCATTCCGATGGGGCTGGCGCGTGTGGTTCAAGTCCTGAGCAGGGTGGCCGACACTTCCCCATCGGTATCGGGATACCGGCGACGTCGCCCACACCTGCCCGGTTGACGCTCACGAGATCCACGACATGCGTTTGCTCACGAACGTGCGCACGGCCACGAAGCTGCTGGTTTCGTCGGCCATCACGACCCTGCTGCTGGTGGCGGTTGGCTATGTGGGGGTGCGCAACAGCGCGCAGCAGGCTGAAGCCATTGCCAACCTGCAGCAGCGCGAGCTGCGCGGCATTGCCGCCGTCAAGCAGTCCAGTATTCTGCTCTCGTACATCAATGCAGAGGTCGGTCGCGCGCTGCTGGCCGCGGACACGGCGGAGGCTTCCTACCACGCGCAGAACGTGCTGGCCTTTGATGCGGAGTTCCGCAGCACCCTCTCGCGCGCCGACTCCACCGTGGTGGACTCGGCATCGCAGTCGCGCATGGCGGAAGTGCGAAAGGGTTACCCGGAGTTCATGAGCACCACACAGCGCGCCCTGGACGAGCGGTTGGCCGGCAACATCGATGCCGCGCGTGCCACCGCCACGGAAGCATCAGCGGTGGGCCAGGCGCTGGTGGACATGATGGCGGAAGTGGCCACGGCCAAGGAGGTGCTGGGCGAACAGGCGTTCACCACCAGCAGCGCCGCGGCCGACAGCGCCCGCAAACTGCTGCTGGCCCTCGTGGCGCTCGGTGCCTTGCTCACGGTGGGCCTCGGCGTGTTTGTGTCGCGTCTCATCACCGTGCCGCTCAGTCAGACCGTGTCGGTGCTGGAGAGCGTGGCGGCCGGCGACTTGCAGCGCGAAGTGGCCGTGGTGGGCCGGGATGAAATGGCGCGCATGGGGCGGGCGCTCAATGTGGCCATCGCCGCGCAGCGCGATGCCCTGCAGCGCGCGGAAGACGCCGGCGCGGCGGCGCGTGAGCGCGCGGCGGAGGAGGCGGCTGCTGCCGCCGAGCTGCGCACGCGTGTGGACAGCATCCTCGAGGTGGTGGCGGCCGCCGCAGCCGGTGATCTCACGCGCCGTGTGCAGGTGTCGGGAACCGACGCCATCGGTCGCATGGGCTCGGCCCTCGACGCGTTCCTCAGCGATCTGCGCGACAGCATTGCCACGATTGCCGAACAGTCGCACGGCCTGGCGCGCTCGTCCGAGTCGCTGGCCGCGGTGAGTGAAGAGATGAGTGCCACGGCGGAGGAAACCGCCGCACAGGCGCGCACCGTGTCGGACACCTCGGACAACGTGGCGCATCGTGTGCGCGAAATCGACGCCGGCGCGGCCAGCATCACGGCGCGCGTGCGCGACATCGCCACCAGTGCCGGTGAAGCGGCAACCGTGGCAGAGCGGGCCGTGAGTGCGGCGCGCAGTGCGACCACCACCATCACCGCCCTCGATCAGTCGAGTGCGAAGATCGGCAAGGTCATCGACGTCATCCGAGCCATTGCGCAGCAGACCAACATGCTGGCGCTCAACGCGGCCATTGAGGCGGCGCGCGCCGGTTCGGCCGGTGACGGCTTTGCGGTCGTGGCCAACGAAGTGAAGTCGCTGGCCGAACGCACGGCGGGTGCGACGCAGGAGGTGGCCAACGTCATTGCCGAGATTCAGCAGGACTCGGGACGGGCGGTGCACGCCATCACGGAGATCGGTCAGGTTGTGGACCGCATCCAGGGACTGCAGCAGGCCATCGCGCAGGCCGTGACCGAACACACGGCGGTCGTGTCCGACATGACGGTGAGCATCGGTGGCGCGCGGGCGGCCACGGAGCAGATCGTGCAGGGCATTTCCGGTGTCGCCGAGGCCGCTCGTGGTACCAGCGATGGAGCGGAGAGCACGCAGAACTCGGCGCAGGATCTGGCCTCGTATGCCTCCGCGCTTGGCGAGCTGGTGGCCCGCTTCCGCTACGAAGCCGAATCGCCGGACGAATCCGGCGAACGCCTGCCCTCGGGCTCGCCTCGTTTCGCGACATCGTCGGTTGATGACAGCGAGGATGCGGACGTGCTGGTCTTCGGGTAGCTTTTCCGGCATCCCCCACCGGAGCTGCCGATGCCCCGCCGTGTTCCCCGTAGGCTGTTGCTGGTTGCTGCCCTGATGTTCGCTGTTCCCGTTGCACAGCCGCTTGCGGCGCAACAGGCGCCGCTCATGACGGATCTCATGCAGGACCTGGCGGGCGTGGAGAAGAAGTTCGTGGAGCTGGCGAAGGCCACGCCCGAAGACAAGCTCAGCTGGCGCCCCGGCGCGGGCGTGCGTTCCATGGGCGAGGTGCTGCTCCATGTCGCCAGCGACAACTACTTCATTCCATCGGCATTCGGTCACGCCATTCCGTCAGCCACCGGCATCAAGGCCGATGACTACAAGACGCTCATGGCGTATGAGAAGCGCGCGCTGAGCAAGGCGCAGGTGGTGGCCGAGCTGGAGCAGAGCTTTGCGTACATGAAGGACATCATGGGCAAGACGACGGCTGCCTCACTCACCCAGCCGGTCAGCTTGTTCGGCATGAAGAGCACGGGGCAGGGCATGTGGATTCTGGCCATGACGCATGTGCACGAGCATCTGGGCCAGTCCATCGCCTATGCGCGCATGAACGGCATCGTGCCGCCCTGGAGCAAGTGACGCAAACCTGACGCGAGATGTGAACCGGATCAGCGTCCGCTGAGGCGGATGTCCAGCGGCTGATCCTTGCCGCAGATCACGCGCACGTTCTGCACCACCGTGCGGTAGCCGCTCACGTCGGCGCGCAGCCTGTAGTTGCCTTCGCGGAGTTCGAGGGTGGAGCCGGTGGCCACGTCCATGCGGACGGTGGACTCGTAGGCTTCACCCTCGATGCGTACCACGGCCTCGCCGCGCACGGCACCGCGGAAGGTGAGCAGCACGCGGCCGGTCAGTGTGGCGTTGCGGTCGCGCGAGTCACAGTTGTTGGTGACGGTGGGCGCGGCACCGGCGGCTTGCGCGGGCTCCCAGCGGCGCTTGGGAGCCTGACAGGCGGCCAGCAGCAGGAGGCCGGCGGCGGCGATGTGTGGAATCGGGAATCTCATGGGATACCTGACAAGCTACGCAGCGCCGCCGATTCGGCCAATCGGGCGTGCAGGGCGGCCGCGTCCACACAGGCGCGGGCCTCGCTGGCGAGAGCTGCGCCGGCCTCTGCTCCGGCGTCGTCCAGACCCGCCACGTTCAGTCGCACGTTGAGCGCGAGTCCGCGGCAGGCTGCCTCGGCCAGCAGGGCGGCCACGGCGGCGTCGCCGGCGGCGTTGGGGTTGCCCTGTTCGGCGAGCGTGGCCGCCAATTGGGCCACGTCCACGGCGAGACGCGCGGTATGCAGGGGCACGGTGGCAGCGTGCAGCCACGCGGCTCTCAGGGCGTCTGCACGCCGCGCCAAGGCCTCGGTCGTGTCCTTCGGCAGGCGGCGCGCGGCACGCACGCCGTCGAAGGCCGAGGCGTCCGTTTCGACCAGCGTTTCGAGTTGGGCTCGCAGGGCGGCGGCCTGTGCCCGGTACTGCGCCATGGCATCGGTCACCGCGGCAAAGCGGGGGTTCTCCTGCGTGAGGCCCGCCACCATCTGCGTGAGCGCCGCCGCGAGGGCGGTGGCGTGGGCAGCAGCGGAACCACCGCCTGGTGTCGGTGTCGCGGCGGCGATGCGATCGAGCAGGGGGGCCGGTGCGTCCGTGTCAGGACGAGCCAGTCGCGACTCGAGCGTCAGCTGTTCGGCGTTGCCACGCAGCTTCACGTGCCGTGCGCCGGCGGCCAGCAGCACTCTGGCGGGCACCAGCCCCACGATCTCGCTCCAGGTCACGTCCACACCATGCTGCGCCGCTTCGCGCGCGACGGCGTCAAACACCCGGTGCATGGGGGCGCGATCGATGTCCACGAGGTTCATGGACACCTGCGCCTGGCCGTCCACTTCGAGGCCGAGGGCCTTCACGCCGGGCATGCCGCCACTGCTTTCGCGCACGGCACGCGCCACGGCCTTGGCCACGGGCAGATTGCTGGCCGGGCCGAGGTAGATGTTGTAGGCCACCAGAAAGGGGCGGGCTCCCACGGCGGTGGCACCGGCGGTGGGATGCACGGCCGCTGCACCGAAGTCGGGATGGCGCTCCGTATGGCCGGCCATGGTGTCGCGCAGCTCCTCGAAGCCCTTCCCGCGCACCGCGGCAAGATTGCGGCGCGACGGCAGGCGCGCGGCCTGCTCGTAGAGGTACACCGGAACTCCCAGCTCGGTTGCCGCCCGTTCACCAAGTTGCTCTGCCAGCCGCACGCAGTCGGCCATGGTGCTGCCGTCCAGCGGCACGAAGGGCACGACATCGGTGGCACCAATGCGCGGATGCACGCCGCGGTGTGCGTTGAGATCGATGCGGTCACGCGCCACGCGCATGGCGGCGAGGGCCGCGGGCACGGCTGCGTCGAGCGTGGCCACAAAGGTGATGACCGTGCGATGGTGCGAGGCATCGCTGGAGACATCGAGCACCTGGGCGCCGGGCGTGCCGGCGATGGCGTCACGCAGCGCGGCGATGACGCTCGGGTCGCGACCTTCGGAGAAGTTGGGAACACATTCGACGAGGGGCATGATGCAATGTACTTTGCGAGCGCCCGGTGCGTCGCACGGCGGAAGGGATTGTGACTCCGCCGTCTGCCTCGGGATGCCATCCTTGGATGCGTTCATGATCCGTACCCGACTATTGACTGTCATGTTGCCCGTCATGCAGGCCGTGCTGTCGACCGTCATGTTGTCCGCCGCCATGGTCCCGGCCAGCGGCCAGTCAGTGCACTGTACGAACTGCCTGGTCACGACGCATGTCGTGCGTCTCGAGTTGGACGTGGACGGATCGCAGGTGGTGACGACAGCCATTCCCGAGGTCGTGCGCACTGCACGCGGCGAGTATCTCGTGGGTCCCGTGAATCGGGATCAGCAGCTGGCGCTGTATTCACCGTCGGGCCGGTTTGTGCGCACCATTGGGCGAGCGGGACGCGGGCCGGGGGAGTTCCACACAATTGCGCGCGTTGCGCGTGGCGCGGGCGATTCCGTTCTGGTGTACGACGCGGCTACCCGTCGATTCAGCATTCTCTCGCCCTCACTGCAATTCGTTCGGTCTGTGTCATTGGCCGATCATAGGCAGCTGAAGCAGGGCAGTGGGTTCTTCGTCGGCGTGGATCCCGCCGGCACTAGCGGGGCAATCGCTGGTTTACACCTCTATGAGTCGTCGCGGGGACTGCTGCGGCGTCACATTCCCCTGGCGTCGCCCACGCTACGCGGTGATTCGGCGCCGCGGGTTGCTGCGGTTGCCGTCGCAGCGCGTGATGAGATCTGGGCGTATCGCCTGCGCGACAGTCTGCTGGTGCTGAGCGATACAATGGGGACTCGTCGCCGGCAGATTCGTGTTGCGCCTTCGTGGCACCGGTTTCCTGTTGAGCGGGTTCGCCGGAGCCCGGGCACACCACAGCGCGGAGAACTGCCCGCCGTCAGCGGAACACCGACACGTCCGTGGTCCGGTGTGGGTGCCATGGACGTGGACAGCGCCGGACTGGTCTGGCTGCTGGGAGCGGTGCCTCGAGCGGGGTGGGAGCGGCGTCCCAGTCCATTCCTGCTGCAGCAACCCGAGACACGGCGCTCGCGTCCACCGGAGCCGGTGCATGCAGAACTCATCGAGCGTCTGAACGGCTGGTTCGAGGCCCGCGTGGAAGTGTTCGAGGTGTCGGGCCCGACGGCCCGATCACTTGGCGTGGCGGTGCTCCCGACCGGGCGCGAGCAACTGCTGGGCAATGGGTACGTGGCCGGCGTGGGGGTGCACGACGACGGCTCGGTGTATGTGGATGTGTGGCGTGTGGCACCTGCGGCCCAGCGCACATCACCACGTGCCTCGAAACCTGCGCCGCGGCGATGATGCGCACCGCGCAATCAGGCGCTTGTCGCGATCAGGCGCTTGTCGCAATCACGCGCTTGTCGCAATCACGCGTGGTCCGCGCCGAGGCGCTCGAGAAACCACTCGTGCAGCACGCCGTTGGACGCGACGATGGTCCCGCCGTCCAGTGACACGTCACGCCCCTCGAGATCGGTCACCACGCCGCCCGCTTCCTGTACCAGCAACAGACCGGCCGCGTAGTCCCAGGGGTTGAGCCAGAGCTCCCAGAAGGCGTCGAAGCGCCCGCGCGCCACGTCGCAGAGATCAAGCGCGGCCGAACCGGCGCGCCGCATGCCCGAGACTTCCGGCATGAGGCGTCGCATCATGCGCAAATACTCGTCGGCGCGTGTGACGTCCTTGAACGGGAAGCCGGTTCCGATGAGGGCGCGCGCCGGCGCGGACAACTCGGACACCCTGAGCGGTGTGTCGTCCACATAAGCACCGCCGTCCCTCCGGGCATGATACACGCCGCCGCGCGCCACGTCGTGCACCACGGCCGCCTGCGGCACACCATCAAGCGCCACGCAGATGGACACGCCGTAGGCCGGGAAGCCATGCAGGAAGTTGGTGGTGCCGTCGAGCGGATCGACGATGGCCACGAGCCCGTCGTGGGTGCTGCCGCCGCCCAGTTCCTCACCGACAATACGCACGTCCGGCGCGTGCGCGGCAAAGTGGGCCCGGATGCGCTCCTCGGCGCCAAGATCCACGCGGCTCACGAAATCGGTGGCGCTCTTCTCCTCCCACACCAGGTGCTCGCGTTCGTGGGAGGCGGCCGTGATGAACTCGGCCGCCACGGCGGCGGCGGCGCGGGTCACCTGCAGCCAGTGGGCACGATCGATGGACGACATGGAAGCGTGGTGAGGGCGAAGGACGCGGACGGCTGCGTTGCTGCGCTACCGGGCCCGGACTAGCTTTGCAAGATGGCACGCATCTTCAGTGGCATCCAGCCGTCGGGCGAACTGCACATCGGCAACTATCTCGGCGCCGTCAAGAACTGGACTCATCTCCAGGAGACGCACCCGGGCGCGATCTACTGCGTGGTGGACTACCACGCCATCACCGGGGCGTACGATCCGGCGGTCTTGCGCGCGCGGCGCTGGGGCATGGCCAAGTCGCTGCTGGCCGCCGGCATCGATCCGGCCAAGGCGTCGCTGTTCATGCAGAGTGACGTGCCCGAGCACACCGAGCTGTCGTGGATCTTCACAACCATCACGCCGCTTGGGGATCTGGAGCGCCAGACGCAGTTCAAGGACAAGTCGTCGAAGATGGAGAGCATTCCGGCGGGACTGCTCATGTATCCGGTGTTGCAGAGTGCGGACATTCTGCTGTACCGCGCCGACAGCGTGCCCGTGGGTGAGGACCAGGTGCAGCACCTCGAGCTGGCGCGGGACACATCGCGCAAGTTCAACGCCAAGTTCGGCGTGGAGTATTTCCCCGAGCCCAAGCCGCTGCTCACGCCCACGCGTCGCATCATGGGCCTCGACGGCAACGCCAAAATGTCCAAGTCGCTGGGCAACACGGTGGGCCTGCTGGAAAGCGACGTGGAGATCTGGCAGAAGCTGCGACCGGCCATGACCGATCCGCAGCGCGTGCGCAAGAGTGACCCGGGTCGCCCTGAAGTCTGCAACATCTTCCAGCTGCACAAGGCGTTCAGTGCGGAGCCCACGGTGGAACACGTGCGCCAGCAGTGTGAGACCGCGGGCTGGGGTTGCATGGACTGCAAGAAGGTGCTGCACGAGGGCATGGTGCAGGAGCTCACCCCCATTCGCCGACGCGCCGAAGCGCTGGACGCCGAGCCGCAGCGGGTGCTGGATGCGCTGGCGTCCGGCGCCGCCACGGCGCGCGGGCTGGCGCAGGAGACCATGCGACAGGTGCGGGAGATCGTGGGCCTCGACGGGTTGTCGCTGCCAGCCTGAGGTTGCGGGGCACCGAGGCCGGTCGTCCTGACTCGGAGTGTTTCGGCTCCGTTTCACCCCTCTCGGTGCGTGTGACCGTGGCGATTGAAAAAATCATCAAGGCAGCCGTCGAACGCGGCGCCTCCGACGTGCACATCAAGGCCGGCGACGTGGTGCGCGCGCGCATCGACGGCCGCCTGATGGCGCTCACGAAGCAGTCCCTGTCGCCGGAGATGACGCGCGCCATCGCGCTGCATCTGATGGCCACCGATGCCGATCGCGCCACGATCGACACGCTCAAGGACCACGACTGTTCCTGGGCCACGCCGGGCGTGGGCCGCTTCCGCGTGAACATCATGCGATCGCGGCAGGCGCACTCCATTGTCATGCGTGTGATTCCCGAACAGGTGCCCACCGTGCAGTCGCTGCGGTTGCCGCCCGTGCTCACGCGCATTGCGCACACCGAGCGCGGCATGATTCTCGTCACGGGTGTGACGGGTTCCGGCAAATCGAGCACCATGGCGGCGCTCGTGCACGAGATCAACTCGAGCTATGAGAAGCACATTCTCACGCTCGAAAATCCCATCGAGTATCTGCATACCGATCTGCGCAGCTCGGTGACGCAGCGAGAGGTGGGCATCGACACCGACAGCTTCCGCATGGGGCTCAGGGCCGCGCTGCGTCAGGACCCCGATGTCATCCTCATCGGCGAAATGCGCGATGCAGAAACCATCGACACCGCCATGAAGGCGGCCGAGACGGGTCACCTGCTCATCTCCACGCTGCACACGCCCGACGCGCAGAGCACCATCATGCGTATCGTGGCCATGTTCCCGCCCGAGGAGCAGACCGTGGTGCGCATTCGTCTGGCGGAGTCACTGCACGCCGTGGTGTCGCAGCGTCTCTTGCCGCACAAGAGCGGACAGGGTCGTGTCGTGGCGGCCGAGATCATGATCAACTCGTCCACCATTCGTGATCTCATTGCCGACGGCAACATTGCCGAGATCCGCGACTACATGGCGGATGGCTCGCAGTACGGCATGCAGACCTTCGATCAGCATCTCACGGAGCTGGTCAACGCGGACGAGATCTCGTTCGAGACGGCGCGTTCGGCCGCCACCAACCCGGCGGACTTCGAGCTCGGGTTCCGCATGGGGCGCACGAGTGCCTCGGCGGCCACCCTGGGCAAGCAGCCAGCAGCCCCAGCGCGGCCAACAGGCACCGGTCATCAGGCACAGGCCGCGCCCGGCGCCGCCGGGGCAGCGGTGGCCGGGTTGGCCCCGCTCGGCGCCAACCCGCTGGGAACAGGTCAGGCCATGCCGCCGCTGGCCACCAGTCCCACCGGCCACGGCACTGTGTCCAGTCCGAGCCCGCTCGAAGGCGAAGTGTACGGCACCGGCTTCGAGACACTCTTCGGCGGCTGACCGACCCGCAGCTGACCGATCCGCGGCTGACCGTCCCGCTGCGCCATGCTAGCTTGCAGGCATGGCCAATCTCAGCGTAGCACAGCTCGGCGGGCTCATGGTGCCCGCCGTGTCCACGTTCACCCCCAGCGGGGAACTCGACGGCACCGCGTTCCGTCGCAATCTCGCGGCGCATGTCGCCCTCGGGATGGACGGCGTTCTGGTGGGCGGCAGCAGCGGCGAGTCAGCCCTTCTCGACGATGGGGACCGGCAGCAGTTGCTGGCCTGGGCCCGTGAGACGGTGCCGGCCGGCAAGTGGCTGATTGCCGGCGTGGGCAGCGAAAGCACGCGACAGACCATCGCCCGCGCGCGCGACGCGCAGGCCGCCGGGGCCGATGCGGTGCTGGTGATTGCGCCGCACTACTTCCTCAAGCGCATGTCGGAGCCGGCCCTGCTGGCCCACTTCACCGCGGTGGCTGAAGCGAGTCCCCTGCCGGTGCTGCTGTACAACATGCCGGCGTATGCGCATTTGGTGCTCAGCCCGGCGTTCGTGCACGAGATGGCGCGTCACCCGAACGTGATCGGCATGAAGGACAGCGCCGGCAATCTCCCGGTGCTGTCGCAGTATCTCGAGGCGCAGGGCGACGGCTTCAAGGTGCTCACGGGCAGTGGCGGCACCGTGGTGCCGGCGCTCGAGCTGGGTGTGTCGGGTGCCATTCTGGCCATTGCGCTGTACGCCGGTCGTGCCGTGCGGACAATGGTGGACACCTGGCGCGCCGGTGACCGCGAGGCGGCGGCGGCCATGCAGCAGACGCTGAGTCCTCTGGCCACGGACATTGCCGGGGCCATGGGGCCCGCCGGCATCAAGGCGGCCATGAGCCTGGTGGGACTTGACGGTGGCCCGCCGCGCTCGCCGCTGCAGCCGGTGGACGGCGATGAACTGGCCACCGTGCGCGCCCGCCTGCAGTCCGCCGGTCTGATCTGACTCCGGGCTTCCCCGGAAACCCTCCCGTCACCGCGCCGTAAGGCATGGCATGCTTGCCCTGCTGCTGCTGACCTGTGGCCTCCTCGTGGGGCTGGTGCTCGTTCCGCTGGGGCTGCCCGGTCTGTGGATCATGCTGGGCAGTGTGCTGGCCTACTGGATGGCCGTTCCGGATGGCAGCGTGGGTCTGATCACGCTGCTGGTGGCCTCGGCGCTGGTGGTGGTGGCCGAGGTGCTGGAGTTCACGATTGCCGGCCGCTACGCCCGCAAGTACGGCGGGTCGCGGCGAGCGGGCTGGGGGGCCATGCTGGGCGGCGTCGTGGGCAGCCTGGTGGGCGCCTTTGCCGGGGCCTTTGCCGGGGCTTTTGTGGCTGAACTCACGGTGGCGCGGGCAGCGCGCGGCGCGCCCGTGCAGGTGGCCACCGGCGCACTGATTGGCCGGGTGGTGGCGGCGGCCACCAAGGTGGCGTTCGGGGTGGCCATTGTGGTGCTGGTGCTCTTTGCGGCCCTGGTGGGCCGACTCAACGGCATGGGGTGAAATTGCCCGGCGCATTGCTTCGCGCCAGCTACGGGCTAGATTTCAACAACGCCCCGCGGACCGTCCGCGGGGCGTTTTTTTGTGTGCGGCCCTCGGGGGTCGCCGGAGACACCTCGCATGTTCGATTCGACGACGCGCACCGTGGTTGTGGTGGGGGCGCAGTGGGGCGACGAGGGCAAGGGCAAGCTGGTTGATGTCCTCGCCGAGAAAGCTGATTGGGTGGTGCGTTATCAGGGGGGCGCCAACGCCGGGCACACCGTGCACATCGGCGAGAAGTCCTTCGTGCTGCACCAGATCCCGAGCGGCATCCTGCACCCCGGCGTGCGCTGCGCAATCGGCAATGGCGTGGTGATGGACCCGGAGACGCTGTTCACCGAGGTGGACGAGCTCATCGCGGACGGCGTGGAGGTGGAGGGTCGCCTCTACGTGAGCGAGCGCGCGCACCTCGTCATGCCCTACCACAAGCTGGTGGACAAGGCGAGCGCGGCCAGCAAGGCCATCGGCACCACGGGTCGCGGCATTGGTCCGGCCTACGAAGACAAGGTGGCGCGTCGCGGTGTGCGGGTGCTCGATCTGCGCAACGCCGAGCGGCTGCGCGAGCTGGTCACACTGGGCGTGGACCGCGCCAATGCGCAGCTCGAGCGCTCGGGCAGCGACATCCGCGCCTCGGTGGACGACACGCTGGCCACGCTCAACGCGCTGGCGCCGCGGTTGCTTGGCCTGTCGGAAGACGTGGGGCTGTGTGTGCACCGCGCCATCAAGAGCGGTGCGGCAGTGTTGCTGGAAGGCGCGCAGGGCTCGCTGCTCGATGTGGACCACGGCACATATCCGTTCGTGACCTCGAGCAACACCACGGTGGGTGGTGCGGCCATTGGCGTGGGTATCTCGCCCATGTCTCTCAACGCGGCCCTTGGTGTGGTGAAGGCCTACACGACACGCGTGGGCAACGGTCCGCTGCCGACGGAGCTCGAAGAGCCGCTGCACAGTCATGTGCGAACGCTGGGACACGAGTTCGGCGCCACCACGGGACGCCCGCGTCGCTGCGGCTGGTTCGACGGTGTGGTGGTGCGCTACGCCGCGCGTGTGAACGGGCTCACCGGGCTCGCCATCACCAAGCTGGATGTGCTGGATACACTCGAGCAGCTTGCCGTCTGCACCGGCTATCGGGTGGGCGACGAGGTGTACACGGAGTTTCCGGCGGACCTGGCGCTGCTGGAGAAGGCGGAACCGGTGTACGAGTGGTTCCCAGGCTGGCAGCAGTCCACTCAGGATGCGCGGAAGCTCGAAGACCTGCCGCCCAACGCACGCGCCTATCTCGACCGGCTGGAGGCGCTGTGCGAAACGCCCATTGCCTTTGTAAGCGTGGGGACGCGGCGCGACCAGATCATTTCGCTCAAGGCCTGACGCCGGCGTGTCGCACGAGGTCGCGGTGCAGGAGCACGCGGGACTGGTGGATGTGGCGGTGGTGGGCGCCGGCCCCTGCGGGCTGGCGGCGGCCATCGCCGCGCGGCGCGCCGGGCTGTCCGCGATGCTCTTCGATCGCGGTTGTCTGGTGAGCGGCATTGCCGGCTACCCGACGTACATGACGTTCTTCTCCACCGCTGAGCGGCTGGAGATTGGTGGGGTGCCCTTTGTGGTGGCCAGCGACAAGCCCACGCGGCGCGATGCGCTGGCGTATTACCGCGCGGTGGCCACGTTGTACGACCTCGATGTGCGGCAGTATGAAACCGTGGAATCGCTGCGCGCGGTGCGGGTCGATCCGCGGCCCGGCCAGGTGGAGCCGGTGCGCGCCGCGCGCTGGCTGATTGCCTCCCGCACGCGGCATGGCGTGGCCCGCGAAACGGCGGCGCATGCCGTGGTCATGGCCACGGGCTACTTTGGCCGGCCCAACCACCTTGGCGTGCCTGGTGAGGACCTGCCGCATGTGCGGCACGGCTACACCGAGGGGCACGGCGCCTGGCGTCAGGACGTGGTGGTGATTGGCGGGGCCAACAGCGCGGTGGATGCCGCGCTCGAGCTGCAGCATGCCGGCGCACGGGTCACGCTGGTGCACTTTGCCGAGTCGGTGGATGCCAACGTGAAGCCCTGGGTGCGGCCGCACATCGAGGGCCGACTGCGCGATGGCAGCATTGCCGCGCGATTCGGGACACGCGTGCAGCGCATTGGTCCTGGCGTGGTGGAGCTTGCCACGCCCCAGGGGCCGGAGACGCTGCCGGCCGATCAGGTGTACGTGATGACCGGCTACCTGCCGGAGACCGGTCTGCTGGCCTCGGCGGGCGTGCCCGTTGATCCGGAGAGCGGCATTCCGTCGCACGATCCGCTCACGATGGCGACACCCGTTCCGGGTGTCTACCTTGCAGGAGTGATTGCCTCGGGCAACCAGGCGAACCGCATTTTCATCGAGAATGGCCGCGATCATGGTGACGCGATTGTCGCGCACCTGACCCGCTGACCCGCTGTTCTCTTTCCGCAGTCCGTACCCCGTTCCCGACTCCCCATGTCCGGCTTTCCCGATGTGATGGACAAGCTCGTGTCGCTGTGCAAGCGACGTGGCTTCATCTTCCAGTCGTCCGAGATTTATGGCGGCACGGGCTCAGTCTGGGACTACGGGCCGTTGGGTGTGGAACTCAAGAAGAACATCAAGGATCGCTGGTGGCACGCGATGGTGCGCTCGCGCGATGACATCGAGGGGCTCGACGCGGCCATCCTCATGCATCCGCGCACCTGGGAGGCCAGCGGGCACGTGGCCGGCTTCGTGGATCCGCTGGTGGACTGCAAGACCTGCAAGGGCCGCTTCCGCGCCGACAAGCTGGAAGACGCGCGCTGCCCGCAGAAGCCGAGCAAGCAGCCGGGCCAGCACGAGGCCTGCGCGCTGACGGAAGCGCGGCAGTTCAACCTGATGTTCAAGACGCACATGGGCGCGCTCGAGGAGAGCGCGAGCATCGTGTATCTGCGTCCGGAAACGGCGCAGGGCATCTTCGTGAACTTCCTCAACGTGCAGCAGTCGATGCGCCAGAAGGTGCCCTTCGGTATCGCGCAGATCGGCAAGGCGTTCCGCAACGAGATCACGCCCGGCAACTTCATTTTCCGCACGCGTGAGTTCGAGCAGATGGAGATGCAGTTCTTCGTCGAGCCCGGCACGGACATGGAGTGGTTCGAGACCTGGAAGGCGCTGCGCATGCAGTGGCATCTCGATCTCGGGCTCTCGGCGGACCGTCTGCGTTTCCATCAGCATGGCGCGAACGAACTGGCGCACTACGCCCGCGCGGCGTTCGACGTCACCTTCGATTTCGGCGGCACGCTGGGCTACCAGGAAATCGAGGGCGTGCACAACCGCAGCGACTTCGACCTCACGCAGCACCAGCAGTACTCGAACAAGAAGCTCGAGTACTTCGACCAGGTGAACAACAAGCGCTACGTGCCCTACGTCATCGAGACGTCGGTGGGCGCGGATCGTGTCACGCTGGCCGCACTGGTGAACGCCTACCGCGAAGAGGCGGTGGAAGGCGAGGCGGAAGGCCGCGTGGTGCTGGGGCTGCACCCGAGCATCGCGCCCATCAAGGCGGCGGTATTCCCGCTCACCAAGAAGGACGGCCAGCCCGAGATGGCGCGCAAGATCGTGGACGACCTGCGCGGTGCGTTCCCGGTGGACTACGACGAGACGGGCTCGATCGGCAAGCGTTACCGTCGCCAGGACGAAGTGGGCACGCCGTTCTGCATCACCGTCGATGGGCAGAGCACGGGTGACCAGACGGTCACGGTGCGCGATCGCGACTCCCTGGCGCAGGACCGGGTGGACGTGTCGCAGCTCAAGGGCTACCTCGCGGGCAAGCTGGTCGGCTGACGGGTCGCGGCGCTGGCCACCGAGTTCGCGGGCGGCGCCATGAACAGCTCACGCAGAGGCGCAGAGAAGAAGTGAACGCAGAGGGGACTGTGAGGTTCGGTCCTCTGCGCCCTCCTCCTCTCTGCGTCTCTGCGTGAGCTGTTTCTATTCCTCCGGTGGGCTGTAGTTGTTGGCTACACGCTTGACCCCATCAATCAGTCGGTATTGACCGAAGTTGATGAGCAGCCCCAGAGGCAGTCCCATGATGCGTAGGTATGTCAGGAGCTGTCGCTCGTGAACGGCTGACGGGCGCTCCGTGCACTTCAGTTCAACGAGCAGTTGCTCCTCAACAACCAGATCTGCGCGGAATGCGCAGTCGAAGTGCACACCGTCGTAAACCAGCGGAATGCCAACCTGTCGACGCACCGCGATCCCGCGGCGCTCGAGTTCTCGGCACAGCAACTCCTCATAGACCGACTCCAGCAGCCCCGGCCCGAGTGCCCGGTGAATGTCGATGGCGGCGCCAATAACCTGGCCGCTCAGGGTGTCGAGCGAATCCATGGCTCATCATGCGCCGGGTCGTCACGGGGCTGTCAGCGTCACACCGCACTGCCGCCCGGCCTGACGTGAGCCGCGTGAATGTGATGACGAACGGGCTGCGAGTTGCCGAGCAGGGCGCGGGTCTGCATCGTAGACGGGATCGTGGTGGTCCTTCCCTCTCCCTGCCTGCTGATGTCCATGCGTTCCCTCACCTGGCTGGCGCTGCCGGCGCTGACGCTGCTGCAGCCTCCGGCGACACGTCCTGCCGCGAGGCCGGTCTCCACACCCGCCTCGGCGCGCCCCTCTCTCGCACCGATTACGCTCGACAGCGCGTTCCTGTCGGCCTTCCGCTGGCGCAACATCGGCCCTGATCGCGGCGGACGCTCGATTGCCGCAAGCGGCGTGAAGGGGCGAAAGCAGGAAGCCTACTTCGGCGCCACCGGTGGTGGCCTGTGGAAGACCACGAACGGCGGCGAGACCTGGACGCCCGTCACCGACGGGCAGATCACCAGTGCGTCGGTGGGCGCGGTGGCCGTGAGCGAGTCGAATCCCGACATCGTCTACATCGGCATGGGCGAAAGCGCCATTCGCGGCAACATCATGCCGGGTGATGGCATCTACAAGAGCACGGACGCCGGCAAGACCTGGAAGCATGTGGGCTTCCGCACGGTGGATGCGATCTCCAAGATCCGCATCCATCCGAGCAATCCCGATATCGTGTACGCGGCGGTGTTCGGCAAGTACAGCGCCAACAGTGAAGAGCGCGGCGTGTACAAGAGCACCGATGGTGGAGCCACGTGGAAGCGCGTGCTGTTCCGCGATGCGAAGAGTGGCGCGGTGGACATCGCGCTCGACCGCACGAATCCGCAGGTGCTGTATGCGGCGATCTGGGAAGCGTACCGCAAGGAGTACCAGATGTCGTCGGGTGGTCCGGGCTCGGGACTGTTCAAGAGCACCGACGGCGGCGAGACCTGGACGGAAATCACGCGCGCCAAGGGTCTGCCGGCCGGGTTGGTGGGCAAGATCGGTGTGGCGCTCACGGCGGCCAATCCGAATCGCGTCTACGCGCTGATCGAGAACGAGAATGGCGGTCTGTTCCGCAGCGATGATGCCGGCGCCTCGTGGACGCTCGTGAACAGCGACCGCAACATCCGCCAGCGCGCATTCTACTACACACACCTGTTTGCCGATCACAAGAACGCCGATCGGGTGTACATCCAGAACGTGTCGTTCTTCCGCTCCAATGATGCGGGCAAGACGCTCACGAGCATCGGCCAGGGCAGCCACGGCGACTGGCACGATCTCTGGGTGGATCCGGATGATCCGGAGCATCTGGTGGCGGGCAACGACGGCGGCGGCACGGTGACCTTCAATGGTGGCCGCGCCTATTCCGAGCAGGACTTCCCCACCGAGCAGTGGTATCACGTGATCACCACGAAGCACGTGCCGTTCCATGTCTGCGGTTCGCAGCAGGACAACAGCACGCTGTGCACGCCGATGAACTGGAATCTGGGCCGGCAGAATGCCGCGCCGGGTCAGGAGGCGCAGGGTGGCATGGCCGTCTCGTATCAGGTGGGCGGCGGCGAGCCCGGATACATTGCGCCTGATCCGCTGGATCTGGATGTGTTCTACGCCGGCACCAACAACGGCGGCTACGTGGACAAGTTCAACAAGCGCACCGGACTCTCGCGCGAGGTGAATCCGTATCCCTGGTTCTACTCGGGCGAACCGTCCAAGGAAATCAAGGAACGCTGGCAGTGGACCTTCCCCATCCTGTTCTCACAGGTGGACCCCAAGCTGCTGTTCGTGTCCTCGCAGCGCCTCTGGGCCACACGCGACGGCGGTCGCACGTGGATGAACCTGAGCGGTGATCTGACGCGTCACGCACCGGAAACGCAGGAGAAGTCGGGCGGCCCCATTACGGGTGACATGAACGGCCCCGAGGTGTACGGCACGATCTTCTCGGTTGGACCGAGCAAGAAGGACGTGAACACCATCTTCACCGGCTCCGACGATGGCCTGGTGTTCGTCACGCGGGACTTCGGCAAGACCTGGACGAACATCACGCCCAAGGACATGCCCGAGTTCGGTCGCGTGTCGCAGCTCGATGCCTCGTCGCATGATGCGGGCACGGTGTACATGTCGGTGCGTCGCCCGCTGCTGGATGACCGCAAGCCGTACATCTTCAAGACCAACGACTACGGCCGCACCTGGACCAAGATCGTGAATGGTCTGGGCGCGGAGGATTACGTGCACGCGGTGCGCGAAGATCCGACGCGCCGCGGGCTGCTGTATGCCGCCACGCAGCACGGTGTCTACATCTCCTATGACGACGGCGCCAACTGGCAGAGTCTCAAGCTCAACCTGCCCGACGTGCCGGTGGCTGACCTCATCGTGGAGCGCGACGAGCTGGTCATCGGCACACACGGACGCGGCTTCTGGGTGATGGACAACATCGCGCCGCTGCGTCAGGCGACGCCGGCGGTGCAGGCGGCGTCACGTCATCTCTTTGCGCCGGCGGTTGGCCTGCGTTCCTCGCCCGGCGTCACGCTGTCGTGGCGCTTTGCCACCCGCCCCGTGCGTGGCTCCCTGGCCATTCTCGATTCGGCGGGCAGTGTGGTGCGCGAGTTCACCGGCGACACGGCCATGCAGGCTGCGGCGGGCGGTGGTGGACGGCGTCGCGGCACCTCCAGCACGTTCCCGCTGGCGGCCGGACTCACGCGCTTCACCTTCGACTTGCGTTCGACGGGTATCGAGAGCTTCCCGGGCATGATTCTCTGGGGCGCCGGCACTGCGGGGCCGGCGCTGCCGCCGGGTCGCTACACGGTGCGTCTCACGGCTGATGGTGAGGAGCTCAAGGCGCCGCTTCGCATTCAGCGCAGCCCGCTCATTCCCGATGTCACGGACGCCGACCTGCGCCGGCAGTATGCCTTCGGCAAGCAGGTGCGCGACAAGACCAACGAGGCCCAGCGTGCCGTCATCGAGATCCGGCGTGTGAAGGCGCAGCTCGATGATCGCTACAAGCGCGCCAGCGACGAGGCCACACTCAAGGCGAAGGGCGAAACCCTGCGCAAGAACGCGTCGGCGGTGGAGGAGAACGTGTACCAGGTGCGGAACCAGAGTGGGCAGGATCCGCTCAACTTCCCCATCAAGGTCAACAATCGCCTCGCCAACCTGCTGGCCATGTCGGAGCGCGGTGACGGCCCGCCGGGCACCTACATGCCGGAGATCCTCAGCATTCTCAGCAAGGAGCTGGCAGGGTATCAGGCCACGCTGGACCGCGTCTGGAAGACGGACCTGCCGGCAGTGAATGCGGAGCTGGCGCGGCTCAAGCTGCCGCCGGTGGATCCCAAGTGCACCGTGGTGACGGGCTGCAGCGCCACGCCCTGATTCCCACCGTGCCGTAATAACGGGTCGCGTTACCGGGCCTGCGTCGGGTTGGTCGGGCCCCCTTAGATTGGGGGCATGACCAACCCGACTCGTCTTGTGGCCCTGGTGACCGGGGCATCCCGCGGCATTGGCCAGGCCATCGCCCAGCGCCTGGCCCCCACCCACGACCTGATCCTGGCAGCGCGCGATGCGACGCGCCTGGAGCAGGTGGCGGCGGCCTGTCGCGCCGCCGGCGCCTCGGTGGACACGGTGTCCGTCGATCTCACAAAGCCGGCATCCATTGCTGCAGCTTTCGATGGTCGCAGCGTCGATGTGCTGGTGAACAACGCCGGCGTGGCGCACCTCAAGCCCTTCCTCGAACTGTCGGCCGAGGAGTGGCATCATCAGGTGGATGTCAACGTGAACGCGCTGTTCCACGTGACGCGCGCCCTGCTGCCGGGCATGGTGCAGCGTGGTCGTGGGCATGTGTGCATCATCGGCAGCACGGCGGGGCGCAACACTTTCGTGGGTGGCACCTGCTACGTGGGCACGAAGCACTTCGTGATGGGCTTTGCGGAGTCGCTGATGCTGGAGGTGCGTGATGCCGGTGTTGGCGTGTCCGTCATCACGCCGGGTTCGGTGGCCACGGAGCTTTTCCCGCCCGGCACCAATACCACGTGGATGCTCGAGCCGGGTGATGTGGCCGAGGCCGTGCATTTTGCCGTGACCACGCCGCCCGCGGTGCTTGTGCATCGTCTCGAGGTGCGGCCGCTCTCACCCAAGCGCCCACGTCGTGCGCCGTAACGCGGGGCACGCTGCGCATGCATGAGGCGCGTGAGCTGCTGGCGGTGCGTGAGGTGGCGCATGCCTTTTTGCTGGCGGAGCAGCCGGGCGATGTGCAGCAGTTCGCCCTTGATCGCGTGACGCCGCTGCTGGGCGCGCAGTTTTCGCTCGTCATGCAGCTGAGCAGCGATGGCGAACTGCTGCGGCCGGTGGCACAGCACGAATGGCCCGCGCCGTATCGCGCGTGGATTGGGGCGCTGCGCGTGCGCGTGGGCGACGGGCCCAGTGGCATCGCGGTGGCGGAACGTCGGCTGGTGGAGGTCGTGGACCTCTTCGCCCAACCGGAGCTCGAAACCTGGCACGAGGTGGCGCGTGAGTTGGGTTTTCGCTCCATTCTCGCGGCGCCCCTGGAGACGGCGGATGGTCCGATCGGAGCGGTGGCCTTCTACTTCGCCGATCCCACGCAGCTGAGTGAGGACCAGCGCACGCTGGTGCGTCTGGTGGCCGACCAGCTGGCGGCAGTGACCGACAAGGTGCGTCGTGTCGATGCGCTGCGCCGCGCCAACGCGGCCCTCGCCGATGCCAACGCGCAGTTGGAGGAGCAGGCCCGCGAATGGAGTCAGCGGGCCCGGCAGCGCGCACGGCAGGAGCAGGCCATGGTGGAGGCGCTGCAGCGCCTGACCGGACCGATGGACCCACGCGACGTGCAGGATCGCCTGAGGGCCGTGCGCACGCTGGCCGAGCATGCGGCGCGCCTGCTGGCTCTGCCTGGCCCTGCGACACCACTCCGGGCCGATGAGGTGGACCCGCGGACGCCACTGCGCACGGCGCTGGAGCGCTGGCGTGTACGGGCACCCATGCTGCCCATGCATCTGGTGGAGCCGACTGTCCTGCTGCCGACCATGGTCACCGACGCCGCGCTGCTCACCGAGGCGCTCGAGCTCACCCTCGGGCTGGCGGCCTGCGGTGCCTGTACGGCGGATGGCGAGGTCCAGTTGGCCATCCAGGTCGAACGCGGCTTCCTGGCGCTTTCGGTGACGTGGCGCGGACAGCCAGTGCTGGAGCCCGTTTCGGCGACGGAAACCGGGCATGTTGCATGGTCCGATCCCGACCACCCGAATCGCGCCGCATCCGGCCAACTTCCACCGGATTCCCCGCGTATACTTCAGGTGCGGCCGGAGGCCCTCGAGTGGGCCGCCGGCAGCCCGTATGCCACCGTGAAACAGGCGGTGGCGACGATCGATCTGCCACTGGTTCGCGCCATGGTGCAGCGATTGGGCGGCGACCTGCGGCTCGATGCCGAGGCCGGGCCCGACGCCGGATCACAGGAGATTCGCCTCGTGTTCCCCATCACCGCGTGAACTGCAGCCCCCTATCGCATGTCTTCGTCACATCAGCAGTCGTCGCGTCAGTTGCAGGAGACCTTCACCGCCGCGTCGGTGGCCGAGGTGCTGCAGCAGGCCGTGCAGTTCTTCGCGCGGCAGAGTGGCATCTACAGCGCCTTCCCCGAGAAGCGGGGGCCGGGCCATGTGGTGCTCCGTGGTCAGGGCGGTGAGGAACTGGTCATCGCGGCGCGCGAAACCCCGCAGGGCACGGCCGTGTCGGGTTCGAGTTATCTCTTCGATCAGCAGGTGGCGCGATTCCTCGCTTCATTGCCGCCGGTGAGCGCAATGCAGACGACCGCCGCCGCGGCGCTCCCGGATTCCGTCGAGGCCGGCGCATGAGTGCGTCGTCCCCCTCCGGCGCGTCGATGAGCGCGCGACCCGCCCAGCAGGGGGCGGCGCAGTTCGTCAATGCGCTGCGTGTGCGTCCCGGTGTGCTGGAAGCGGTGCCAATGACTGCGGCCCGCTGGATGCTGCGCGTGCAGGCCGCCGAGGCCTTTGATGCCGTGCGTGTGGCCTGCGAACCGACCACGCGGGTGGTCGACGTGAAGGCCCTGGCGATGCAGGCGCTGCTGCCCGATGTGGCGCAGCATGACAGCTATCTGGTCAAGCTGCACGGCGCGGAAATCCCGAATGAGTCGCTGACGCTGGAGCAGGTGGGCGCACGCGATGCGTCCACCCTGTTTCTCACGTCGCGTCGTCGGCGCCCGCTGCGGTGACGGCGGGGGTGAGCGCAGAGGCGGCGACACCGTCGTCGCCGGACACCGCGCGTCTCATCGAGGCTGTCCGCCAGCTGCGCGCGCAGATCGCCCGTCGTGTCGTGGGGCAGGACGCGGTGGTGGAAGAGATCCTCATGGCGCTGGTGGCGGGTGGGCACGCCTTGCTGGTGGGTGTGCCGGGGCTCGCGAAGACGCTGATGATCCGCTCGGTTGCGGATGCGATGCAACTGGTGTTCCGTCGCATTCAATTCACACCGGACCTCGTGCCCAGTGACATCACCGGCACCGAGATTCTGGAAGAGAGTGCCAGCGGACATCGGGCCTTTCGGTTTGTGCAGGGCCCGGTGTTCGCCAACATCGTGCTCGCCGACGAGATCAACCGGGCGCCGCCACGCACACAAGCCGCGCTGCTCGAAGCCATGCAGGAACACAGCGTGACGGCGGCCGGACAGACGATGCGTCTGCCGGAGCCGTTCTTCGTGCTGGCCACACAGAATCCCATCGAGCAGGAGGGCACGTATCCGCTGCCCGAGGCGCAGCTCGACCGCTTCCTGTTCGACATTCGGGTGGGCTATCCCAACGAAGCCGACGAGGTGTCGATTCTGCGAGCCACCACGGGCACGGCCACCGGCGCCATCACGCCGGTATTCACCGGTGAGGATGCGCTGGCGCTGCAACGGGCCGTGCGTGCGCTGCCCTGCAGCGAGTTGCTGCTGCAGTACGCCGCGCGGCTGGTGCGCGCCTCGCGTCCGCAGGACGGGCAGGGGCCCGCGCTGGTGCGGCAGTACGTGCGTTGGGGCGCCGGTCCCCGAGCGGGACAGGCGCTCATCCTCGGTGCCAAGGCCTCGGCCCTGCTGGCGGGGCGCGGCGCCGTGTCGCCGGCCGATATCCGCCGCGTGGCGATGCCCGTACTGCGTCATCGCATTCTCACCAACTTTGCCGCCGAGGCCGACGGGGTGTCGTCCGAGCCCATTGTGGAGGCCTTGCTGGCGCACGTGGCACCGCCCAGCAGCGGCCTTGGCGGCTGACGGCGGGGCGCCTGTTGCGCCCGCGCACACGTGACGTGGCCACGGTGCTCGCATGACACCTGAACTCTCCGCCTACGGACCGCTGCTGGATGCCCTGCGCGGTGTGCGCTGGCCGGCGCGTCGCGCGGTCGGCGCCGCGCCGCCGGGTGGACATCGGTCCACGCAGCGCGGCACGGCGGGAGAGTTCACGGAGTATCGGGGCTATCGTCAGGGTGACGATCCGCGCACGCTCGACTGGAAGCTTCTGGCGCGCAGCGATCGAGCATTTGTGAAGGTGAGCGAGGATCGAGCCTTGCTCAGCACCTGGCTGCTGCTCGATGCCAGCGCGCGCATGGCCTTCCCGGCGCATGGACGAACGCGAAGCAAGTGGGACATGGCCTGTCAGCTGGCCATGGGTCTGGTGGCGGTGGCGCACGCAGCCGCGGATCCGGTGGGCGTGCTGGTGGGTACCGCCGCGGGACCGATTCGCCTCACGCCGCGCACGCGCCGTGGTACGGTGGCCGATGTGGCCCGTACGCTGGCAAGTGTGGGGGCCTGTGGCGGCGATCCGCCGCTCGCGCCGCTGCTTGCCACGCTGCCGTCACGCTCGCGCGTGGTGGTGGTGAGTGATGCGCTGGGCGATCTCGATGCGCTGCTCAGGACCGCCGCGTCGCAGGTGATTGGCGGCGCCATGGTGGACTTTGTGCATGTGGTGGCGCGTGAGGAACTCGAACCACCGGCCGGTGTGTTTCTGGCCCGCGATCCGGTGGATCGTGCGCGCGAAGCCGTGCTGCCGGCGCGGGGCCGATCGGGCTACACACAGCAGTTTGCGGCGTTCCGCGCGGACGTGGCCGCGCGCTGGCGCGCCATCGGTGCCGGTTACCGCGAGGTCTGCACCGACGACGATGCGGCGCGCGCCGTGCGCGCGGTGATTGCCGGATTGCCGGCGTCTGTCAGCGCCGTGTCGTCATGATCACCGTCCTGCTGCCCTGGATGCTTGGCGCGGCGTTGCTTGGCAGCGTCGTGGTCTTTGTGTGGCACCTGCTGTCGGTGCGTCAGCCTCCGGAACTCCTGCTTCCCACGGCCCGCTTTGTGCCCGGAGCCGATGCCCGCGCGATGGCGCGCCGACCGAAGCCCAACGATTTGCTGCTCCTGCTGCTGCGTGCGGTCGCGCTGCTGGCCATTGGTGCGGCCCTTGCCGGTGTCCGCTGTGCCGGTGGGGGGGCGCAGTATGCGCGGCTGGTGTATGCAGACGCCACGTTCGACACAACAACGGCTCAATCGCATGTGCCGTCGCTGGACAGTGTATCGGTAACGCATGCTGCCGGCGATACCGTAGGGCGCTGGCAGCGTCTTGATCTGCGCGCGGAGCCCGGTGTGGCACTGGCGCGCGTCTGGTCGGATGTCGCAAGCCTCCTCACCGCGTATCCGTCCATCGAGCGCATTGAACTGGCGGTGGTGCTGCCAGCGACGGTGGAGAGTCGTCAGGGGTGGGATGCATGGCGTGCGCAGTGGCCGGGGCCTGTGCGCGTGGTGACACACGAGGCAGGGTCTGCCGCGCCGACGCACACCGCGCCGCCGCGCACTACGCCGACGCGCACTACGCCGACGCGCAGCGTGCTGCTGCGTGGCGCGTCGTCCGATGATGTGGTGTCGTCGGCTCTGGTGGTGCATGGCTCGGGACACGGGTCGGAGTACGAGTCGGAATACGGGTCGGAATACGGATGGCGCGTGTTGCCTCGTGACGAGGCGGTGCAGCAGAGCGAGGCAGCGCTCAGTCTGGTCACCGTTGCCCGCGCGGACAGCGTACGCATGCCCGGCGACTATGCCGGCGTGTGGGTGCAATGGGTGGACGGAGGTGGCGCAGTGCGTGATACCATCGCTGCGGTGTCTGCGGGCGGTCGCACGGTGGTGGGACCGTTTGTGCGGCGAGACGTCGCGCCCCCCAGTCCGCTGAGCGAGCGGTGGCAGATGTCCGATGCATCATCTGATGCAGCGCCTGATGCAGCGCCCGATGCATCACCCGATGCGGCCGCACGGCGTCAAACGGCGTGGCGCAGCATTGCGTGGTGGAGTGACGGCAAGCCCGCCGCCTTTGCGCGGCAGGAAGGGAGGGCCTGCATGGTGGATGTGCGGGTGGAGGCAGCGGCGGGGAGTGATCTGCTGCTGTCTCCGGATGCGCGGGGACTGCTCGACGCCATCGTCAACGCCTGCACGGAGCGGGGGGTGGCCAGTGCGTCGTTGCAGGAGCCCTCGGCGTCCGACTCTTCAGCGTCGTCGGTGGTCATGGCGGTTCCGGCGGAACGACTGCGCGCCCGGGTGAGCTTGCCGCCGCGCGAGGCCGACATGCGGTGGACCTGGGCGCTGCTGGCCGTGGCCGGTGTGGCCCTGCTGCTCGAGTGGCGGCTGCGCGCATGACGACCGCCCTGGCCAACGCCACCCGTGCGGCGCTGCGGGACACGCAGCGTGCGCTGACGCAGCAGCGGCGTGGACGCGTGCTGCTGCTGACCGCCGCCGCCATGCTGGGCGCGGTGCTGCTGCTGCGCCTGCTGCTTGCGCTCCCGCTGCTTGCGCGCACCCTACCGCGCCCTGGTGCGGGTGATGGGTCATCAACAGTGGTCATGCTTGCTGTCGCGGCACTTTCCGTGTTGGTGGCCGTGGCGGTGCTGCGTGCGCGTCGGGCGGAATGGGCGGAGCCACCGCTGTCGCGCGTGGCGCTTTGGATCGAGGAGCAGCTCGAGGGCACACCGACGCACGCGCTGGTGACCTGGACGGAGCTGGCAGGCGACGCATCGGCCTCACTCGCCCCCAACGATCTGCTGAACCAGGCGGCATCCGGGATTGTGGCCCGCGCCGCAGATGCCGGGACACTGCCACGCGCCCTCTCCCGTCGTCGCTGGACATTGTGGCGTGGTCCGCTGCTCTTTGTGGCGGGGGCGACGGTGGTGCTGTTCACGGGCGAGCTCTGGCTTCGCGGCGCCGGCGCGCGAACCATTCGCACGGTGACAGGCTTTGACGGTCGCACGCCGCCTGCGCCAGCCAGCCCCACGGGCGGCCTTGGCCGCTTGCGCATTCGCGTCGAGGCACCGCGCTATGCGGGCATCCCGGACAGCGTGTTCGAGGACGTGAGCAGCCTGCGTGCGCTCAGCGGCAGTCGTGTGGTGGTGGAGGGCGAAGGCCTCGGGCCTGACGCAACGCTGGCCATCGTTGGTACTGACAGCACACGCCGCGCTGCGCCCAGCGAACTGTCGGCCGAACCCGTCACCGCCGATGGGTGGCGATTGCGCCTGGTGGCGCAGGACGTGCCGCTGGCACTCACCATGCGCCGCGGCGAAGCCTCACGCCTGTTGATCGTGGAGGGTGTGCGCGATTCGCTGCCACGTGTGAGCCTCGAGGCGCCTGCGCGGGACAGTGTGTTTCGCGAGCCACGGGGCGTGTTGGCACTCGAGGCACGAGCCACTGACGACTGGGGCGTGGCCTCGGCGTCGTTCGAACTCGTGGTGAGCTCCGGCGAGGGCGAGCGATTCACGGTGCGCACGGTGCACATCGGCGTCCGGCAGCTTGCGCCGACTGCACGGCGCGCGAACTGGCGCGGCACGCTGGACCTGGCCGCGCTGGGCCTTGGGCCCGGGGATGTGGTGCATCTGCGCGCGGTGGCGCGTGATGCCCATCCGCTGGCCACCCGGGAGTATGGCACGAGCGAAACACGCGCCTTTCGCATTGCGCGACCCGCGGAGTATGACTCGGTGGCCGTGGAGCCGGCTCCGCCGCCAGCGGTGGATTCATCGCTGCTGAGCCAGCGGATGCTGCTCATGCTCACCGAGCGACTCGATGCGCGGCAGAAGCGCATGGCGCGCGCAGAGGTGCTGCGTGAGTCGCTGCGTCTGGCGCGTGATCAGCAAAAGCTGCGTCTGGCCGTTGGTGATGTGGTGTTTCAGCGGCTCAGCGGCGAGTCCAGCGCCGAGCATGCGCACTACGCGGGCGACGGGCATGACCATGGAGTGGATCAGCAGGGTGGCAAGCTGGCCATGAGCACCAACAGCAGCACGGGCATGCTGGAAGAGGGCAACGACTCGCCCATTGTGGCCATCAACAAACCGCTGCTCGAGGCCTACAACGCCATGTGGGATGCAGGGCGCGCTCTTGAACAGGGCGATCCGCATGCTGCCATTCCGGCCATGCGCCGGGCACTCGAGGCCATCGAGCGTTCACGGGCCGCGACACGACTGTATCTGCGAGGGCGTCCGCCGCAGGTCATCGTGGACCTGGCCAAGGTGCGTCTCACCGGAAAGGACACGGGACAGACCCGGCCGCGCAGCAGCCGGCTGGCAATTCCGACGGTGTCTGCCCAGCGCGATGCACGTCTGGTGGCGGTGGCCGCGCAATTGGCGCAGGACACCTCCGCCGCGGGCAACGGGGCGCGCATGGCGCGCGATACCGTGCTGCTGCTGCGTGCGGAAGCGCTGGCTGACGACCCGGCATTCGCCGCGGCACTCGGGCGACTGCTGGATGCGATGGGCGCAGGTGGTGATGTGACCAACGCGCTCGTGGCTGCGCGGCGTGTCCTGGGGAATGTACGACGGACCGAGCTGACGCCATGGAGCAACGGCGGTCCCCCATGACCCCACACGACCATCACAACGTCGCTCATGGCGGGATTCACCCGCCTGGGGCCCAGGCGCCGTTCGTCTTTGCCACGGCGCAGTATGAGTCCGGTGACTGGGACTCGGCGCCGCTGGTGCCGGCCAACGTGATTGACTCGGTGGCGCGCTACACGGCGCTACCGGTGCGGCCGCAGGGGGTGATCGTGCCGCTGTCGTCCACCGCCATCATGCAGTACCCCCTGCTGTATCTCACGGGCCATCTGCCGGTGCGCTTCACCGAACGTGAGGCCGAGACGCTGCGTCGCTACCTCGCGCGCGGTGGGTTGCTGTTCGTGGACGACCACAATCACGACGTGGACGGTGCGTTCAACAAGACCGCGCGCGAAGAGATCCGTCGTGTGGCCGGCCCTCTCGTTCCGCTGCCCAACACCCACGAGCTCTATCGCTGCTTCTTCGTGTTCGAGAACGGTCCGCCCACCACCTCGCACGAAATGAACGGCTGGGGGGACAATCTCGTCCACGAGCATCTCGATGCGGTGCTGCACGAGGGACGCATTCGTGTGCTGTTCTCCAACAAGGACTACAGCTCCGAGTGGAGCTTCCATCCCGACAACAAGCGCTTTCTGTCGGTGGACAACACCAAGTTCGGTGTGAATCTGGTGGTGTATGCCCTCACCCGCTGAGCGCCGCGGCTTGTCGGACCACATGCCGGACCACATGCCGGACCACATGCCGGACCGCACACGCATTCGGGGGCGTGCTGTTCTGGAGGGCCTGTGCCGTCTGGGCGCCGTGCTGGCCTTGGCGGCTGCGCTGTGGCGCCTGGGCCGTGAGCAGGCCGCGGGTCGTGAACAGCAGGCAGCGCCTCTGGTGGTGTCTGCAGCGCTGACGGACTCGATGCTGGCGGCCGAACTCATTCGGGCCAGAACGGCGGCCCCGTCCGACACCGTGTCACTGCGCATTGCGCAGCTGCCGTCACCGACTCAGCGGGCCATGCTTGGCACGCTGGCCATGTCCGGGGCGGTGCTGTCATGGCAGGATGCCAGCGCCAGTCGCGGTCTGGCGGCGCAGGTGCTGCGCGCTGCGGGGCCCGGCGAACCGCTGCATGTGCGTGCCGCCGTGCCGCGCGGCACGGCAACGTTGCGGGACGCTGGCGGGCTGCTGGATTCGCTGGTGGTGAACCGGGACAGTCTGGTCGCGTGGCAATTGCGTGCGGCCTCGGCGCCACTCCGCCTCGAGACCGCACGAGCCACCATGTCGCTGCCCATGCCGCCGCGGTCGGCGCCCAGAATGCTGCGGGTGATGGGCGAGCCGGGCTGGGAGTTCAAGTTCACCGTGGCCGCGCTCGAGGAGGCCGGCTGGCGCGTGGACGGCGCCGTGCGTGTTTCTCCCACCGCCCGCGTGACGTTGGGGACCGCTGCGCCGCTCGATACATCGCGTCATGCCGTGGTGATCATCACCGACAGCACTGAGGTGGATGCGGCCAGCCTGCGGCGATTTGTCCAGGATGGTGGTGGTCTGGTGTTGCTGGGTGATGCGCTGCGCATCCCGGCACTCGCGGCGCTGCGTCCCGCGCGGGCAAGCGAGCGGCATGGCGGAGTGGCCGGCGGCCTCGAAACGGACCAACCGCTCACGGGGCTCGAGCGTTGGGAGCTGACACCGCTCGCGGGTGCACAGGTGCTCCAGGAGGCCAGCGGCGATGCTGCGGCGGGCCATGCGCATGCCGAGCCGCTGTTGGTGGCACGGCGTGTCGGTACCGGGCGCGTGGTGGCGTCGGCCTACCGCGAACTGTGGCGCTGGCGCATGGAGGGGCCGGACAACGGCCTCGAGGCCCATCGGCGCTGGTGGCAGGATGTGCTGGCCACGGCGGGCGCGCCGGCGCCGGCCGCTGTGCACGCAGCCGCAGCGCGCAGCGTGTTTGCCGGGGACGCTGCACCCTACGCCGATCTGGTTGGCCGGATTGGTGCGCCGGCCGATACGGTCACTGTTCCGACCTCCCCCTCTGGTCAGACGGCGGCTCAGGTCACACGTTCCACATCGGCCCGCACGCCGTGGTCGGCGTGGCTGGGCGTGCTGGCCATCGTGCTGCTGTGTGTGGAATGGGGGTCGCGTCGTTTGCGCGGCCTTCGTTGAAGCGTCCGGCCCGACTACCGTCTTTCCCAAGGTCCGACATGAGTACTCGCGTGGCCCTGCTGTCCCACTCCGATTGTGGTGAACACGATACGGGCTGGGAGCATCCTGAACATGTGGGTCGTCTTGTCGCCATCCCGCGCGCACTCAAGCATCGGCTCGACCTGTTCAATGCGCTGCAGCATCTCGAGGGACGTCACGCGACCGAGGATGAGCTGGCGCTGGCGCACGACCGGGCCTACATCGCGAAGGTGCGGGACACGGTCGCGCAGGGCGGTGGGCGCATGGACCCCGACACCGTGTTGAGCCCGGGGTCCTGGGGCGCCATCACGGCCGGCGCCGGTTGTGTGCTCGATGGCGTGGACCTGGCGTTTGCGGGTACGGCGCTGCGCAGCTTCAGTGCGGTGCGTCCACCGGGACACCATGCGGTGCGGGACCGGGCCATGGGATTCTGTCTCTTCGGCAATGTGGCGATCGCGGCTCACTACGCCGTGGCGACACATGGTTGTGAGCGGGTGCTGGTGGTGGACTGGGATGTGCATCACGGCAATGGCACGCAGGCGCTTGTGGAGCATGACCCGCGCATCCGCTTTGTGAGCATGCATCAGTGGCCCTGGTATCCGGGCACGGGGGCGGTCGATGATCGCGGGCCGCACCGGAGTGTGTGGAACGTGCCCATGCCGCCGTCACTCGCGCCGCAGCGATACACGGATGCGCTGTTCGCGGCCATCGATGCGGCGACGCAGGACTTCACTCCCGATCTGGTGCTGATCAGCGCCGGGTTCGATTGCCTGGCCGGGGATCCGCTGGGTGCGTTCACGCTCACGTTGGACGACGTGCGCGCGATGACCCGCTTTCTGGTGGAGCGCGCCGAGTCCTGGTGCGGTGGGCGTGTGGTGAGTGCGCTCGAAGGCGGGTACGCGCCGGAGCAGGTCGCGCAGGCCGTGCTGACACATCTCGAGGCGCTGGCCTGATCATGGCGCGCGCACGTGGGGGACGCGGCGGGCGCAGCCGGCGGCACGGCGTGGGGGTGGAGCGTCCGGTGACGGAGCGCGTGGTGCCAAGCTCCGTGCCGGGCACACCGGATCCCCTGCCACGCGCCATGTATCATCCGCCGGGGGCAAACAGCGACGGTGTGGAACTGGCCTGCCAGCCCCGCGACCTGCCGGACCGTGTGGCATCGGGTGGTCCCCTGTGGGTGGACATCGACTCCACCGTTCGCTCGCAGCACGCGTTGCTGGAGAAGGTCTTCCATCTGCATCCGCTGGCCATCGAGGACACGCTCAATCCGTCCTCACGAGTCAAGCTCGAGGAGTATCCGGGGTTTGTGTACGTGGTGATCCGTGCCGTGAGTCTGGCCACGGATACGGAGGATCCCTATGACCTCAGCAGCACCGACCTGCACTGCTTTCTCGGTCCGAGCTGGCTGGTGACGGTGCATGCCGGAGCCGTGGCGCCGGTGGAGCAGGTGTGGGCCATGCTGCAGCGCACGCCGGAGCTGCTGGCGCGCGGACCGGAGCGCACGTTGCACGCGATTCTCGACACCACCATCGACGCCTACTTCCCCATACTCGATCAGGTGGACGAGTTCATCGATGGGCTCGAGGAGCGGGTATTCGTGCGTTTCGACGAGCATGCGCTGCGGGACGTCTTTCATGTGAAGCGCCTCGTGCTCACCCTGCGTCGCTATCTGCAGCCCTCGCGCGAAGTGCTGAACGTGCTGACCAACCGGCCGTCACCGCTGGTGGCGCCGGAGGTGCAAGTGTACTTCCGCGACATCTACGATCACGTGCTGCGCATCAACGATGCGTTGGACACGTATCGGGACCTGCTGAGCAGCACCATGGACTCGTATCTCACGCAGGTGTCGAATCGTCTGGGAGCAGCCACCAAGCGCCTGTCGGTGGTGGCCACACTTTCGCTGCCTTTTGTGACGGTGAGCGGCATGTGGGGCATGAACTTCGTGCACATGCCGCTGGCCAGCTGGCCGCACGGCTTCTGGCTGTTGCTGGGTGTGCAGGTGGCATTGGCCGCCGTGCTACTTTTCGTGTTGCGACGCCGCGCGATCGTCTGACCTTCTCCCACCGCCCGAGTCCCGATGTTCTGTCCAGACTGTGGCACCTGGAACCGCGCTGCCGCGGCCACCTGCACACGCTGCGGCACGCGCCTGCCCGACGTGGCTGCGCCGCCGCTCGATGTCCCGGACGAGGAGCTGCGTGAACTGCGGGCGGCCACGGGCAACCGCTACACCATCGTGAAGCGGCTTGGCAGCGGTGGCATGGCCCATGTGTATCTGGCGCGTCACGCCCTGCTGGGACGGCCGCTGGTGATCAAGGTGCTGCACCGGAGTCTGTCGCAGGAACCCGAGATGCGGGAGCGCTTTCGCCGCGAGGCGGAGGCAGCCTCGCGGCTCGTGCACCCGTACATCTGCGCCATCGCGGATATGGGTACCAGCGGTCACATCGAGTATCTGGTCATGCCGTACTATGCGGGCGGCTCACTGGCCGACCTGCTGTCACGTCGCAAGACGGTGGGTGCCACCACGGCCGCCGCGGTGGCCGCGCAGGTGGCCACGGGACTCGACTACGCGCACCGACGCGGGGTGATTCACCGTGACATCAAGCCCGACAACATCCTCTTCGACGAGGACGGCAACGTGGCGCTCACGGACTTCGGCATTGCCACCGCCCGCTTTCACGGGCGCCTGACGGCCAGCGGGCGCGCCATGGGTACGCCGCACTACATGTCGCCGGAGCAGGCCATGGGCCGGCTGGTGGACGGCCGCAGTGACCTCTATGCGGTGGGGCTCCTGCTTTACGAGATGCTGCTCGGGCATCCGCCATTCGACGGCGAAGACAGCTATGCCGTGGGGTACAAGCATGTGCACGAGGCCCCCGTGGCACCCGATCAGGTGGATACCCGGGTGCCGCCCGTGCTGAGCGCCATCGTGATGAAGTGTCTCGCCAAGCAACCGGCCGAACGCTACGACCGGGGCTTCGAGCTGGGCGACGCGCTGGTGCAGTTTCTCGCCACGGTGGGCGGCGCCGACCATCGCGCGGCGCGCACGGCCCGCGTGTCCGGCCTGACACCGTTCTGATCTCCACGCACACTCAACGCGCCATGCACCTGCACGCCGAAATTCTCAACGTCACCACGCGTCATCCGTTCATCATCGCCCGCGGCGGACAGAGCAGCTACCGCACGGTGTTCGTGCGGGTGGTGGACCGCGATGGGGCCGAAGGATGGGGTGAGGCGGCGCCGAGCCGGTACTACGGCGAAACGGCCGACTCGGCGCTGCTGGCGGTGCAGCAGTTTGCGCCGCTCCTGGCCAACGCCGATGCCTGGTCGATGGACGCCATCGAGCGCGAACTCGAGAAGACGCTGCGTGGCAACGCCGCCGCACGCTGCGCCGTAAGCGCGGCGCTGCATGACCTCGCGGCGCGCCGGCTTGCCGTGCCGCTCTGGAAGTACTGGGGACTCGACCGGACGGCCGCACCGCGCTCGAGCTTCACCATCGGGATTGCGCCGGACGAAGCCACGCTGCGCGCCCGCGTTCGTGAGGCTGCGCAGTATCCCATTCTCAAGATCAAGCTGGGCTCGAGCTGGGATCGTGAGGTGTTGCGCATCGTTCGGGAGGAGGCGCCCAAGGCGCAGCTGCGCGTGGATGCCAATGCCGCGTGGACGGCCAAGCAGGCACTGGGCATGCTCGATGCGCTGCATGCCGTGGGCGTGGACATGCTGGAGCAGCCGCTACCGCCGCAGGATCTGGACGGTCTGCGCTTCGTGCGCGAGCGGGCCGCCATTGCCGTGGTGGCCGACGAGTCCTGTCTCGTGGCCAGTGACATCCCCAGGCTCGCCGGCGTGGTGGATGGCGTGAACATCAAGCTGGCCAAGTGCGGCTCACTGCGCGAAGCGCTGCGCATGATTGCAGTGGCCCGCGCCCACGACATGCGCGTGATGTGCGGCTGCATGATCGAGACCACGCTGGGCATTGCGGCGGCCGCGCACTTCTCGCCGCTGCTCGACGATGCCGATCTCGATGGCGCCGCGCTGCTGGCCGACGATCCGTTCGACGGGCCCGGCATTCCGAATGGGCAGGTCACGCTCGGCGACGCACCGGGGCTGGGTGTCACGCGCCGCTGACCACACCGGCGGGGATCGCTGCATTGAGGTGGCGCTGCCGGTCCCGCTGTTTCGCAGCTTCACGTATCGCGTCCCGGCACACCTGGCCTGGCCGGTGGAGCCCGGAACGCGGGTGGTCGTGCCCTTCCGCAACCGTTCGGAGATAGGCATCTGCCTCGGGCCGTCCGCACCGCCGCCGGGTGTGACACTCAAGGCGGTGCAGGCCATTCCCGACGAGGTGGTCTCGCTGCCGGCGCCCCTGCTTGAAACCGGGCGCTGGATTGCCGACTGGTATGCGGCGCCCATCGGGCTGACGCTGCGCGCCATGCTGCCCGTGGCACTGGTGCAGGCCGCCACCCCACGCCCCAGTGCCCGCACGCAGCGTGTGGTACGACTGATCCAGGAGCTGCCGTCGCTGATGCAACGCGAGCAGCTCTTCGCGCGGGCACGGCAGCAACGGGTGGTGTACGATCTGCTCGAGTCGCAGGGCGGTGAAGTGCCCTTCGACGCCCTCTGCGCGCAGGCGCAGTGTTCGCCGGGCGTGATTGCCGCCATGGTCAAGCGTGGTGTGGTGGAAGTGCGCCATGTGACGCAGGCCCGCGATCCGTTTGCCTCGCGCGCCGGCGTGGCGCCGCCACCCGAGCCGTCTGCGGCCCAACGCGCCGCCATTGCCGCCATTCTGCGTGGCGATCCGGGACAGGTGTTCCTGCTGCACGGCATCACCGGCAGTGGCAAGACGCTGGTGTACATCGAGGTGCTGCGGGCCGTGCTGCAGCAGCCGCAACGCACGGCCATTGTGCTGGTGCCGGAGATCGCGCTCACGCCGCAGACGGTGGATCGCTTCCGTGGCGCGTTCGGCGACGATGTGGCCGTGCTGCACTCCGGTCTCTCCGACGGGGAGCGACTCGATGCCTGGCAGGCCCTGCGGCGTGGGGAGCGGCGCATTGCCGTGGGGGCGCGCTCGGCACTCTTTGCCCCACTCGAACGGGTCGGTGTGGTCATCGTCGACGAAGAGCACGAGGGGAGCTACAAGCAATCCGAAACGCCGCGCTATCATGCGCGCGAAGCGGCCATTGTGCGCGCGCGTGCCGAGGGCTCGTTGGTGGTGCTGGGCAGCGCCACGCCCTCGCTCGAAAGCTGGGAGCGCAGCGAGCGCGGACAGATCGTGCGTCTGACGCTGCCGGATCGTGCGGCCGGCGCCGAGTTGCCGCCGGTGCAGGTGGTGGACCTGCGGGCCTCCACACGCGAGGCGCTGGCAAAGCGCGCGCCCAACCTGCCGTTCGACGAGTCGCTGGGGGTGCTTAGCGCGCCGCTGGCGGCAGCCATCGGCACACGACTGGAACGTGGTGAGCAGACCCTGCTGCTGCTCAACCGCCGTGGCTATTCGGCGTTCGTGCAGTGCCATGCCTGCGGCGATGTGAGTGCCTGCCCGCATTGCAGCATTTCCCTCACCTATCACCGCACGCCCGAAGCACTGGTGTGTCACTACTGCCAGTACCGCACGGGTGTGCCGGCAGTGTGTGGCGTCTGCGGCGAGGCCACTCTGCGCCGCCGCGGTCTGGGCACGCAGCAGGTGGAGCGCGTGGTGAGTGAGCGCTTCCCTTCGGCGCGGGTCGCGCGCATGGATGTGGACACCACCAGCGGCAAGTGGGCGCACACGCGCATTCTCGATCAGGTGGGCCGTGGTGAGGTGGACATTCTGCTGGGCACGCAGATGATCGCCAAGGGGCTCGACTTCCCGAACGTCACGCTGGTGGGAGTGGTCGATGCCGACACCGGGCTCAATCTGCCGGACTTCCGCGCCTCGGAGCGCACGTTTCAGTTGCTCAGCCAGGTGGCGGGGCGCGCCGGTCGTGGTCCCAAGGGGGGTGAGGTGCTGGTGCAGACACGTCTCCCCGAGGCGCATGCAGTGCGGCACGCGCTGCGGCACGACTATCGCGGCTTCGTGCACGAGGAACTCGGGCACCGTCGCCAGCCCATCTATCCGCCCTTCGTGTCACTGACCAACGTGGTGGTAAGTGGCAGCGAGCAACGTGCCACCGCCAGCACGGCGCAGGCCGCCGCCGACTGGGTGCGGCAGCTCGTGCAGCGTCGTGGACTGCGTGATCTCACGCTGGTGGGGCCGGCCCCCTGTCCCATCGACCGCATCAAGGATCGCTGGCGCTGGCACTTCCTGCTCAAGTCCTTGAGTCCGCGGCTCATGTCGCGTGTGGCCCGCTACGTGGCGGAGCGTTGTCCGGTACCGGCTGAGGCAGCGCTGCGCCTCGTGGTGGACCGCGATCCGGTGAGCCTGCTGTAGACGCGCGTTACATTGCAGGGCATGACTCCGCACCCGCTCGACCGCATCCCGCCCTATGTGTTCTACGAGCTCGACGCCCGCCGCGCCGCCATGCGCGCCAAGGGGCGTACGCTCATCGATGTCGGCATCGGCAGTCCCGATGGTCCGATGCCCGAGGTGGTGGTGCAGGCGCTGCGCGAGGTGGCCGGTGATCGCAGCGTGGCCGGCTATCCGCACTTCCAGGCGCATCCGGAGTACGCCGAGGCCGTAACCCAATATCTCGAGGCCCGCTTCGGCGTGTCGGTGGATCCGGCGCGCGAGCTGCTGGCTCTGGCGGGCTCCAAGGAGGGCATTGCCGAGTTGCTGCTGGCGCACTGCGGCCCCGGCGATGTGGTGCTGATTCCCGAGGTGTACTACCCGGTGTATGCGCGGGCCACACAGCTGGCGGGTGCCGAGCCGGTGTTCGTGCCCTTTGCTCGCGACGGTGGGCTGGAGTTGGACGCGATAGCCGGCGACGTGCTGGCGCGGGCGCGGGTGCTGCTCATCAACTATCCCGGCAACCCCACCACGCAGGCCGTGTCACTGACTGAGCTGGCGCGCTACGTGGCCTTTGCCGAGGCGCACGATCTGCTGCTGCTGAGTGATCTCGCGTACAGCGAGTTGTCGTACGATGGCTTTGTGGTGCCCAGTGTGCTCCAGGTGCCCGGTGCGTCGCGGGTGGCGGTGGAGACTCATACCTGCAGCAAGAGCTTCAGCATGGCCGGTGTGCGCATCGCCTTTGTGGCGGGCAAGGCGGAGGCCATTGCCCGTCTCGATGCCTATCGCTCCAACATCGGCTATGGCGTGTCCACGGTGGCGCAGTTGGCGGGAGCTGCGGCGTTTCGTCATCACGCGGCGCTCGTGCCGGAGACGGTGGCGCGCTACCGCTCTCGGCGTGACGTGGTGGCTGCCGCGTTGCAGCGTGGCGGATGGGCGGTGGAAGCGCCACGCGCCACCATGTACTTCTGGCTCGATGTCCCGGCCAGCGTGGATGACTGGGCCTGGGTGGACGCGCTGATGGAGGGCCCGGGTGTGGTGGTGACGCCGGGGATTGCCTTCGGTGCGGCGGGACGCGGCAAGTTCCGCATCAGCCTGGTGCAGCCGGAGGCCTTGCTGGAGGAAGCGGTGGACGGGCTGGTGGCGGTGCGACGGGCTTTTGTGTAGGCCGATGGCTGGTCTGAACTGAAGGTGTGAGGATCAGAGGATTGGAGCAGCTGTCTTGAAAATCAAGCGAGCTGCGGGGCGGCCATGTGGT
>ERZ1066121.225-NODE-225-length-53450-cov-10.913063_pt1 | contig 53450 bp, 57 predicted proteins | sample MGYA00382768_ERZ1066121 | MGnify/ENA primary metagenome ERZ1066121 (study PRJEB33369, sample SAMEA5778351) | biofilm metagenome | biome: Industrial cooling water; feature: Water cooling tower basin; material: Biofilm | place: United Arab Emirates | collected...
TACAACCCATTGATTTATTGGATGCAATATCATAGATTTCTAATTCAATACAATTATTTATATCATCCCCGAATATGTATTTTTTGGTTAGATAGACAGAAGCAATCAGGGGTCTAACCCTACAAGCTACTTCTATCACTTTGGTTTGTACCTATTGCATCTAAAAAAATCACGTTTACATGCAAACAATCCGTTTATTTTCTTATGTAAAAATCGTTTCGGCGCCTTCTGGCGCTCGGTGTGGCGGAGCCACACCATCGCTTGAGCTTGGTTAAAAAAACATTACCTACCCTAAAACTGATGAACTAGTTAGGGCGCCACCCCTGATTCGCCAGCAGTATCCTTACTAAGGGGGGCTTAAATATCTCTTTTACCTGATTAAAGAGGGGCTTAAATACCTCTTTTCCCCCCTTATTAAGGGGGGTTAGGGGGGATTAAACATTCATATTATAACTTTTCAGACATTCTCTCAAACTAAAAGCACCCCTATCCATGAATAAAAAAGTAAGCAGTCATGGAAACAGCAACAAATATAACAAATCTACGAATATATATGGCATCAAGTCTCCGCGCGTAATGAGCAATCAAAAAACCACCAAGCGAACCACCCACTGCCATTAAAATCGCTTGAGGCCAAGCAATTACTCCAGCTAAAACAAAAGGAATAATCGCGACACCATTAATGCAACCTCCTAGAAACGTTTTAAAAGCATTCAGAGTGTGAATACTTTTGATTCCCAAAAACGATAGAGTTGCCAACATCAAAATTCCTAAATCGGCGCCGAACAGTAGCGAGTTGTGTAAAACTGGTAATTGAGACACTGAATTTTTTTGGCTAGGTTTATATAAATCGCTAAAATACAGTAAATCGATACATGTACCGGAATTAAGGCAACAACAGAACGATATCACAGGCTAATTGTAGAATCAAGTCCTAATTGCATAAAGTGCTTAAACTCTATCTATATACAGTGGTATTGTAGATTAAATTAATCATGAAACAGATGTTGCTTGTGATTGAAACAATTGTTAGATTAGAGATTTAATTGAGGTATAGATATTGAGTTGGATAGTTTTCTCCTACTCGCTCCCTTCTAAATCGTCTTCCAGTCCTCGTGTGGCGTTATGGCGCCGACTGCGAAGAATAGGAGCAATTTCAATGAAAAGTGGTATACATATTCTACCTGCTCGTGATGAGTGTATTGAGTCGTTCCAATGGCTAGCGCAGGAGGTGCAACAAACAAAGGGTGAAGCTTTCATAATGCGGGTCGAACGATTTGAGGGATTAGCAGATTCGGAAATTATAGAGCTATTCCGTACTGCGCGCAGCGAAGAATATCAAGAGATTGAAGCCCAAGCAATAGAGCTTGAAAAGTCTATAAGTTCCGGCGCCAATATGGAACGCAGCAGTTTTCTGGAAACTTTAGAAAAACTACGGAAACAGCATAGCGAAATTGCTCGCGTGGACTTTTTTGATTGTATTGATGGACAACGCTTAATAACTACATTGAACCGTTTATCTCAAGCACTCTCTTTAAGTATTTATACTGTAAATATACAACACACGGCAATTACTGAATACCAAAATAAGCGATGGGTAACAAGACCTAGACCTTATATAGACCGCCTAGCCTGCATTTGGCTAATTCGTCGATTTATTAATTCAAATGCCGAAATTCGATATTCTCATGAGGCTGACCCTGATGAAGTTTCCTTTGAAATGAAAGATGCTCAATTTGGGCATTGCGGTAATCTTTGCACTTTTGAGGTGATGGCAGCAGCGTTTAGCTTGAATAAACCTGCAATACAGGCTATCGGAGAAATTGTACACGAGATTGACCTGCGAGACGGACAATACGCGCGTCCTGAAACCGCAGGAGTAGATGCTCTCTTACAAGGCTGGTTTATTGCAAATATGAGTGACACTGAACTAGAAACCTGCGGTATCAACCTGTTTGAGGGCTTATATGCTGTGTTCGCCAAGCAGCAGCGTGAGTTCGGGAATTAGTACAAATATCTTAAAAACTATTTTGTAACAGTAGTTGCTTTATAAAGAAACATCTATTACAGTAATATTAAATCAAATCAGCTACGCTCTCCTTTTTGGGTTGGCGATGTCTAATCATTCTGCATTTTTGCTTCTATGTTCAATTGGGGGATTGGCAATTTTTAGTTCGACAATCGCCAAAAACCCAGTGTTGCCTATCCTGGCTCAACAATTAGGCGCCAACCCAGCTACCATTGGGGCAATCGCCGCAAGTTCAACATTAACGGGCATCTTAGCTAGTTTTCCAGCAGGACTACTTAGTGATTACTGGGGCAGAAAGCCTTTGCTAATGTTTGCAGGAGTAGTGTTTTGCAGCGCACCTCTAGCTTATTTATTAGTCTTCAATCCCTGGCAACTGGGGTTAGTACGTGGATATCATGGATTGGCAACAGCGATTCTTAGTCCAGTAGCAATGGCTTATGTGACTGACTTGGCGCCTACCCATAAGGGAGAACGCTTAGGTTGGTATTCCTCGTTTACACTGGCAGGACGTGCATTGGCGCCCGTAGTTGGCGGTTTATTTCTAACCGTAAGTACATGGCAATCTGTTTATGTCGTATGTGCCATTGTGGGCATCCTGACTTTGGTCGGGATAAAACTACTGCCTCAAACCAAAACAAAGCGCAATCGAAAAATCAGGCAGATTAACTCAACTTTACCTGCGATTAGGACAGTTTTGTCTCATCGCATGATTCTAATTACGAGTTTGGTAGAAGCTGCTCAGTTTCTGGCATTTGGTGCCGTTGAAACTTTTCTGCCACTATATGCCTTGAGTATTGGAATTGATAAAGCTACTGTTGGATTAATTTTTGCCAGTCAGGTTGGAATTAAGGTACTAGCACGTCCTCTCATGGGTCGGATGAGTGACCGTTATGGACCCAAGCGGCAGATTGTCGTAGGTCTTCTGCTTACCAGCGTTGCAATGTGGTTTTTGTGCCAAGTCAAATCAGTAGTTTTACTACTGTTAATCTCAGCCGTATTTGTATTAGGAATTGCTATCTCCTCAGCTGCAACATCAGCTTTTGTAGCAGATTTAGCTCCTGTAGATAGTCGTGGTACTGCATTGGGGATTATGAGCGCAATTATGGACGTGGGGCAGGCAAGTGGCCCTGTTTTCTTGGGATTTTTACTGATGCACACGTCTTATCAAATTGGCTTTACAGTTGTTGGAGGATTGCTTTTGGCGAGTAGTATACTTTTCGCTTTGATTGCAACAGAAACATAAAAATCGGAGGTTTGAATGACTGTACAGGCGCCAAAACCGCTGGTTTGCGTTCGTAGTGTTGAAATTCCTAAAACAATGAACAAGCTTTTTTTGATTGGATAGAGTCAAATAGGGAATTAAGACAACGATACGGCATTTTGATGGAGCGAATTCTCAAACCTACTGATAATCAGGGGGAATGGTTGATTATCACAATGTGGGAAAGTGAAGAAAAGTTTGAGAAGTGGTTAGTTGCAGAGGAAAAGCCAAGTGTTGATGCTTCAGCAGGACACGCCCTAGTCAAATTTGGCAAAATCAAACGCTATGACACCCAAGCTGGTTATTAATTTGTAAATTAAAAAGGAAGACTTTAAATGAAATGGGTAACGCGCAAACACATTCGGGTAAATAGAGTTGCAACACCTTGGTTAATTCAACGATTTGTTGATAAACAAGCAGAGTTTCTTTTTGTAGAGCCTGTAGAAGTTACTCAAGTCGAGCAGTCCCATAATGCTATTGGTTTTGATGCTCCCGGCGCCAAGTATAACCATGATGGTATTACTTCCTTTGAACAAGTTATTCGAGACTATAACTTAAATGATTCTGTATTAAAGGAACTACTTGAGATTGTTCATGCTGCTGATATTCCAGGCGCCATTGAACAAAGACCAGAAGCAAGCGGACTCAGAGCAATTAGTCACGGCTTTCCCCTGGTGACAAATAACGATGATGAAACCTTGCAAAAAGCATTCTTTATTTACGACTCTTTGTATGCATACCTGCAAGCGCGTCAGCAAAATCAGGTGAAATAGTTTTTTAAGCTCACATATCGAACTTACACTTAACGGAGAAAAACAAATGTCAAGTGAAATTACCAACGAAACTGGATTGATTCCCTTACAAGCTGATACAACTCTTTTACAAGACCCCAAAAAATTCAGCAATGGAGACCTTAAAACTCTAGAAGAAATAGCTCAATTCAACCCTCGCTTTTTTGTTCGGCGCCGGATTTTCTTAACTGATTCAATGCACTTTAATATTTACTGCATTGAGCCAGGGCAGTCAAACCCGTTGCATAAGCACTCCCAAAGTGATGAAATCTGTTATTTCGTGCAAGGAACAGGAGATGTAATTATTGGTGATGAAATCGGCGCCGTTAAGTCTGGAGACTGCGTTCATATTCCCAAAGATGTGGGACATGAAATTATTAATACTGGTACAGAGAGAATGATTGTAATCTTAGCTCAATCTCCTCTTCCCTGTGCCCATGAAAAAGTGCCCAACCCACCTTCAGAATATCGCAGAGTCGAATTCAGCCATTAAATTCTTTTAATCAAGCGTAGGTTAGATGTCTCGCCTGACCTACGCCTGTGAACCTAAGCGTTTAAATTGGTGGCGCACTGACTTGGTTGATGAAGAAGGTGGAGGTAAATTTTTTGGGCGCCTGTTGCCTAAAACCAAATACCCGCATCTGTTCAATTTAACACGTATAAAACGGCTGCAAATGCAGTAGGAACAGAAATTGTAGAATTGATTGCTACAGAAATACTAAAACTTTCTCAAAAACAATTGCATCAACCCACACATCTAAGTTGTAAATTAGTTCTCCCACTTGTTGATATCCTCGATTTTTATAGAAAGACAAGAGCTTTGGGTGTGTCTTCACTCCATCCAAGCGTACAGCATAGTAACCGCGCTCAATAGCTAGCTTTTCAATAGATTGCATACACCATGTTCCTAGTCCTTTGCCTTGCATTGATGGAAGTACTGCTAGTTTATGTACATACACTGCTGGTACATCTGATACCTGCCAAACAATATTTCCATACTTGATGTAGCTCGATGGAACCGTTGTCTTCATCTCAAGCATGAAGGTGGCAACTAGGTTATCGCCGACTGTAACAGCGTAAACCTCTTGCTCCATAGCATCGTTTCGCATTTGCTCAAGCGGATAATTTGGCGGCATCCAATGACTCAAGCCTAAGCGGTTTTTCATATCAAGACCGCAAGCCACCAAGATTTGGTGAAGGGATGGAACCTCAGCTATGCTGATACGTTGAAGACAAAGTTGTTTGCTATTGCTAACCATGAGCAGTTCCTATAAAGACACATTTTGCCTTACATCAAAGTGGCTGCCCAGGCGTTCGGCATAAGATTTCCACATGCTCCCTAGTAGTTTCTTCTACTTAAATCGCCAGTCACATGAGGAGGTTGATGATTTTAGCTAATCTTTTAGCCATCAACAATATTAAATATATCCTTCTTCCGTCACTTTGGGGGTTTATATCTTGATAGCAACATTTTGACTGTGTTCGCAAAGTGTGCGCCAAAGCCGCTCTCGCTCGTTTGACTTCATGCTATCTTTGCTATTTTCGACTTCTTCTTAACCGCGATCGCATCCACATTGCCATCAACGCTTTTTGTGACAAGTATTACTTAAATTTTATCAGTATTTTATCATGAATGATTTCGGATTGCTATATTCCTCCTTTACACTGACAGGGTGCCATAATTCTCCCTCTTAAAGAAGACGGGGATGTAAGGCGAAAAAAATCTTTACGTTCTTAATGATGAACTCTGCCGAAGAGGGAGAAACTATTAGTGCATTTCTTTGCATTCCAAAAGTAAAGCACGCACTGCTTCCTGCTGTTTATTGCTTTCATCAACACGCAGCTAACTGGCGCCTCGGCAAAAGCGAAGTTGTCGGACTTGCTGGTTCACCAGACCAAGCATATGCACTCATAATTAGCGGAGCGGGGATATGTAACTTTGGCGCCTGATGCTATATGTTTTGAAGAGAGAGCATGTCCAAATGATCCCGTGATATATCATGCTTATCAACTTCACACAAGGTTGCTGAGAGGGCAAACTCTACTTGCAAAAGTGTTATTTGATACCAGTTTTGGTATTGATTTGCTTGAAAGCCTTCCAGAAGTGGACAATACGAGAATTGGTTTCATTGGATATTCATACGGTGGTAGAACCGCACTATTTGCACCAGCATTCGATAAAAGAATTAAAGTCTCGGTTAGTAACTGCGGCTCTACCACTTTTAAACAAATGTTAGCCCAGAATATTAAAATACAGTTTGATTATGTAGTTCCCAATTTTCTAGCTTTCGGTGACGTTGAAGATGTTGTACGATTAGTAGAGCCATGTAACTTGCTTATCCTTGGCGCCGATGATGATAAATATAGTCAAAATATTGAAACCATTTTTGAATACGCTGCGGGAACGTTTATTAATGGTACATTTGAACAGCAAATATATCCTGGTAAGCATGTATTCTCTGAGGAGATGCGTTTGAGAGCATATAAGTTTTTAGATTATCACCTCAATTAGTAATGAATATTAGACTTTTCCAAGAATCCGATACAGAATCAGTTATTGCACTTTGGAAACAAGTGTTTTCTGATAAACAACCACATAATAATCCAGCATTAGTCATAAATCAGAAACTTGCCACACAACCTGAGTTGTTTTTTGTTGCGGAGATTGATTCTGTAATTATTGGCACCATTATGGCAGGATATGACGGTCATCGCGGTTGGTTATATACAGTTGCCGTTAACCCTCAGTATCGGCGCCGTGGTATTGGAACAAAGCTAGTACAACATGCCGAAAAGGTACTTACAGCAATGGGATGTCTAAAAATCAATCTCCAAGTACGCGCTAACAATGCCGAAGTAGTGGAATTTTATCAAAAACTTGGTTATCTAACTGATGGAAATATCAGTATGGGAAAAGTAGTTACAGGAGTATAGATAAAAATGTTGATTGAAGCAATAGACCACATTCAAATTACATCGTCTCCTGATGTAGAAGATGCAATATTATTTTTCTATAGTAATATTTTAGGGTTAACAGAAATCAGCAAACCAGAAAATCTCAAAGCTAACGGTGGCGCCTGGTATTTGTTAGGAAACATTCAGTTACACATCAGTACAGAGAAAGTCACAAATAATGAGACATCAAGACGGCATATTTGTTTTCGAGTTCGTGATTTGAATACTTTGAAGAGGCGCCTTGAAGCACATGGAGTAGAAATAATTCCTGACCAAAATCCTATACCAGGATGGAACAGATTTTTTATCCGCGACCCAGGAGGAAATAGAGTCGAACTAGCAGAAGTAATATTAATGAACCATAAGCATTTAATAGTACACCAAGTAAATATAGAAAAAGGTGTCATATGTCAGAGCAATTAAATACTATCGACGAATGGTTGAACCCAGATTTTGCGACAAAATGGGATGAGATAGCAGTATTCGGAAACCATACGAGAGGAGAGCAGCTTGATATTATATTGTCTATCCTTAAAAAGGAATATCAGTCAGGAAAAACTATTTTAGATTTAGGTATCGGCTCAGGGCAAGTTACAGAGATAATTTTTGCTAACATTGCGGAAGCTGATATTGTTGGTGTTGATTATTCTCCAGCAATGCTTGAAATAGCCCAGAAACGTTTACATTCATTTTCAAAACAGTACAAATTATTTCAACAAGATTTTGTCAATGTCGAGAAACTGTCTTTACCTGAGAAGCAGTATCAAATTGCTATTACTGTCCAAGCTTTGCACCATATTTATCATCAGCATAAAAAGAACATATTCAAATATATTTATGAAATTTTAGAAAATAATGGAATATTTCTTATCTCTGACAGCGTTGCTATAGATACAGCATACTTATCCAGCTTATACATAACTCTTTGGGAACGCTTGGAGGAACAAGCAAATGTCAGAAGTGGATGGAGTGGAGAATATTATTTGCAAAGATTACCGCAAAAATCAGATTATCCCGCAACCATTGAAGAACATTTACACTGGTTAAGAGATGCTGGTTTTCATGCAAGCTGTTTATTTTTGCATTTAGATAGAGCATTAATTGCAGCAGTTAAGCAATTATAATAATGTTTATTTTAAGGAGAAAGTAGACAATGGTAGATAATATTATTAAACAACAAATCGAATATTACCGTGCGCGCGCTGGTGAGTACGATGAATGGTTTTATAGACAAGGACGTTATGACCGTGGAGAGGAGTTTAACGCGCGTTGGTTTAATGAAGCTGATGTTTTAAAAAGTGCATTACATCAACTTGGAAAATTCAATAGTATTTTAGAATTAGCATCAGGAACAGGAATCTGGACACAGGAACTCTTAACTATTGGCGATAAAATTACTGCAATTGATGCTTCCCAAGAAGTAATTGAAATTAATCGTTACAAATTGAATTCACCGAAAGTCGAGTATCGCCAAGTTGATTTATTTGCATGGGAACCCAATGCTGAATATGATTTAGTATTTTTTTCATTTTGGTTATCCCACGTACCACCAGAATTAATCGATGTCTTTTTACAAAAAGTATACAAATCAGTGCGTGTTGGTGGAAAAGTATTTATTATTGACTCTCGTTTTGAGCCAACATCTACTGCTAATAATCATACTCTTAAAGATGATGGTAATGTATATATAAGTAGAAAATTGAATGATGGTCAAGAATACCAAATTGTCAAAGTTTTTTATCAGTCCGAACAACTTTACAATAAGCTTACACAAGCTGGTTTTCAGCCTGATGTCAAAGTGACAGATAATTATTTTATCTACGCAACTGGTACAAAATTAGTATAACTACCCATAATACTTATAGGAAAATCGAAAACATCTTGTATTCATTTTAACTTTTACTTTATATAATTATTAAAAAAATAAATATTATATCAAGTAAAACAACAATGGGGGAGATCATGGCTTTGACTGGCGGTTGCTTTTGCGGAAGAGTTCGGTATCAGATTGATTCACCGCTTAGGCCAGGGCGCAGTTGCCACTGCTCTCGTTGTAGAAAGGCATTTAGCGGTGCTGGTTCTGCTTACGCTGAAGTTGCGCCAGGTTCATTCTCCTGGCTCACTGGTGATGAGAATCTCAGCTTCTATGAGACAATGCCTGGATGGGGTTTGTGCTTCTGTCGAATTTGTGGAACCACGCTGTGTGGTACAGCCGACGGCAAGGTGCATGGAGTGACCCTCGGAAGCGTCGATGGAGATCCAGGTGTTCAGATCGAGATGCACATTTTCGTTGGCTCCAAGGCAATGTGGGATCACATCGGCGGACACGCCCCTCAGTTCTTGGAGTTTCCTCCCAAAGCTACATCGAACTAGCTGTTGCGAACTGCTATTTACGCCTTGGCAAGTTTTAATATACTCTTGAAAGCATATGTATTTGAGTGCATAATTAATGAATTGGGTTGTTGAATTTCATGAGGACTTTGAGCCGGAATTTAATGCTCTACCGAACCAGGTGCGAAACCGAATGTTGGCTCGTATCAGTCTGCTGGAAGCTTTTGGTTCCGAGCTAGGACGCCCTCATGTTGACACACTTAACGGTTCACGGCATAGCAACATGAAAGAATTAAGGTTTAATGCGGGGGATGGTGTATGGCGTGTAGCGTTTGCGTTCGACCCAAGACGGTGTGCAATACTACTGGTAGCAGGAGATAAGTCAGGGAGTAGTGAAAGTCGTTTTTATAAGCAACTTATTAAAATGGCTGATGATAGGTTTGACGCGCACTTAGCCCAATTAAAAACAGAAGAAGAGGAAGAAAAGTGAGAGTAACTTATGGGTAAAACTTTAAAGGAAAAACTAGAAGAATTATCGCCTGAAGATCGCAAAGAGGTTGAAGAAGAAGCTAATCTTCTGATCGCAGAGGAAATGACACGACAACAATTGAGACAGGCACTTAAGTTGACTCAGGAACAGATGGCAGAATTTCTTCAGGTTGACCAAGGAAATGTTTCTCGACTTGAACAACGTACTGATTTGATGCTTTCGACTCTGCGGAGATACATTACTGCAATGGGAGGTGAGTTAAAACTTGTTGTTGAATTTCCAAACCGTCCACCCGTTACCTTAGTAGGTATTTCAGAAATCGAAGAACCATCAGTATCAGTCACTTGTGAGTAATTTCTCCAAGCATGGATGACTGATGACACACAGTTAAGAGAGTTAAAGTTAGGCGCCAATATTAAATCTCTCTTCCTCTCTTCTCTGTGCCCTCTGCGCCTCTGTGGTGAAAAAACTTTCGGCATGAAATATTAATGACATAGATTACTATAAACCCGTCTCTAGGTATACAGAATGTACAATTTTTTTATCTCTGGTAACTTCTTATAAAAATAAGTAGCACCTATAAGACAACAAGCACCACCAAAAAGTAAAGCATTGTTAACTCCAACTTTATCTGCAAGTCCACCAAAAAACAAATTGCCAAAAGGTAATATTCCTAAAAAGCAAGTTGTAAATATACTTGTGACTCGACCTCGCTTATTTTCATCAGTAATAATTAACTGTACAAAGTTACCAATTGCAGCAAGGGTGAGAGTATTAGTCATCCCAACAATGAAAATTAACACAATAGCAGTTTGTAAATCAGTTGAGCGAGAAAAAAGTATTAAAGCTAAACCCAGAATAATAGTAGAGCTTGCAATAATTTTTTCTAACCCCTTAGCTTTATTACGAAAAACTAAGTAAAGACCTGAAATTATCGAACCAAATGCTGAAGCAGTCATCAGAAAACCCATAGTTTCAGCATTACCATTTAATACATTCTTGGCAAAAATAGGCATCAAATTTACATAAGTCATTGCCATAAAACAAATGATAATTTGTAAAATCAAAACACATTTGATTGGTACAAAATTATATGCATAAACAAAACCTTCCTTTAAATTATCCCAAACTTGAGCTTTTTTAGCAACAGAATTATTAGGAATAGACTGAATTTTGACAGTTAAAATAGCAGAAATAAAAGGTAAATAACTAATGCTATCTACCAGAAAACACGAACCTGCTCCACTTTTAGCAAGCAATATACCTCCAATCATCGGACTAATAAACTTAGCTGAATTAACCATGAACGAATGAATGGAAATTGCACTGTAGGTATCTGTCTTGTTATCCACAAGTCTGGGAATTGTAACCAAACGCGCGGGTAAATCAAAAGCTTTTACTATTCCCTGAAGCATTCCAATCACAATAATCCATGTGAAAGTAATGTAACCATTAAGAGTCAGAAAAGTCAAAGTAGCAGATAGTACCATAGATACTAACTGAGTACTTAGGAGAACATACCGTAAATTCCAACGGTCGAGTAAGACTCCCACCAAAGGTGTAATAACCAAACCCATTGCTTGACTAGTGAATCCAGCTACACCAACTAATACAGCAGAATTAGTCAACTGATACACCAACCATATCAGAGCAATTTGAGTCATCCAAGACCCAAAAAACGAAAAGCTCTCACCCATCACGAAGCAACAAACATTTAAAGATTTAACAGCAGGTGGTATCTGCAAAAAACCGAACAGTTGTTTGCCTGCTTTTGTATTTTCTTGATTAGTACGATGCATCCCTATCTTCCTTTAGATAGCTTAAGTACGCTTGTATCTCACTTTCAGAGGCTTTATTAGAAAAGCTTAAAGTTAGATAATCATAAATTTAGTATACTTAGTATATCTCAATATCTGTTATTGGCAGTAATTGCAGCTATAGATAAAAATGCTAAAAATCAGTCAATCTACCGTAGTATACTAAACTCTAGTATATTGACAAACATGTCATAGTGTGGGCTTTACAGATATATACTGCAAACGGGTAAAATCTGAACTTATGTCATGCTGAGGAACGAAGCATCTGATAGATTTTGATTTTATTTAAAAGTTTAGTTTTAACCCGTTCATAGTATAAAAAGTCTAAAAAGCAATTGGCTTACAGTAGTATGATATTGACACGGTGTATTTTTACTGCACAGGCGAGACGCCTATGCTACAACAGTCCAAAATTAATCATCCACGCATTTCCATTAAGTTGCCCGAAGTATAGCGACGCAACCCGTAATAAAATACACTAGTACTTATACACATGACGGCGCCTGCTCCAGTAACGGCGCCCAAAGTATGCAGCCATGATAAGCTTCGCAAAGCTTCTATTGGCAAATAACTTACAAATCCAGCAGGAATCAAAGTATACAAAAGTAACTTTACCCATCCATCAAATAAAGTTGCCGGGTAGGTACTAAAAGTAATCATGGCATTTCGCCACTGTGATGCTAATCCTTCAGAATTTCCAAGGAAAAAACTTAGACTGCCAGTAATGACGCTAAAACCAACGAATACAAGAGCTGCTGAAAAAGTTAATCCAGCAAATAGGGCAAAATGTAATACATCTGGTTTGACGAAAAATATATAAACTCCATAGCCAAATAACATATCTCCCCAAGATGTTGCGTTCATTTGTCCTAATAATAAATGTGGTAGAAGCGCGCGTGGATAAAGCATCCATACATCTAATTGTCCTCGTACAATTAAACTAGTTAATTGCAAAGCATTACCACAAATAGCATGAACAATTCCAAATCCTGCTGATGTCATTGCCCAAAGCGTAATAACATCTTTTATATTCCAACCGCGTAGTATGGGAAAGCGCGTGAAAAACAATGCCCAAAAAGCTACCCAAACTAAGTTATTCAAAATCATTGCAAATACTTGAGTAATAAACGCTCCACGATATTCTAAGTGCGCTTTGAAATTAAGGCGAATGTATATAAATGTTGAAATAAAATACTATAAAGCTATCGACTTACAGTAGTATGATATTGAAACAGTATTGGCGCCCGCACGTCAACTGCACTTATATCACTCTTTAACCCCAGAAACACAATGAGTCAGAAGCAACTAAAACTAGGTGCATTTTTACCAGGTAACGGACATCACGTAGCAGCATGGCGCCATCCAAATGCCCAAGCGAATGGAGGTATAAATTTCCTGCATTACCAAAATATTGCACAGACAGCAGAGCGGGGAAAATTTGACATGGTTTTCCTAGCAGATAATGTAGCTGTATGGGGTTGGGGTAAAGGTACTGAAGATTTAACACGTTCGGGTCAGATTATCCACTTTGAACCTTTGACTTTATTGTCTGCTTTATCTGTGGTTACAGAGCATATTGGTTTAGCGGCTACAGCATCAACCACTTATAACGAACCTTATCACCTCGCGCGTAAGTTCGCTTCATTAGACCATTTGAGTAGTGGTCGCGCGGGTTGGAATCTTGTAACCTCAGCAACCGAAGCTGAAGCAAAAAACTTTTCTCGTGATAAGCACATGGAGCATATGCTGCGTTATGAGCGTGCCAAAGAATTTGTAGATGTCGTGACATCGCTATGGGATAGTTGGGAAGATGATGCTTTTGTGCGAGATAAAGAGTCTGGAGTTTACTTCGACTCAGACACATTGCACGTTCCCAACCATAAAGGTGAGCATTTTTCAGTCAAAGGTCCCCTCAACGTCGCGCGTCCACCCCAAGGTTATCCCGTTATTATCCAAGCAGGTTCATCTCTTGATGGTAAAAATTTAGCCGCGCAAACAGCAGAGGTAATATTCACCGCACAGCAAACTTTGGCAGAAGCTCAAGCATTTTATATCGATGTAAAGCAAAGAGTCGCAAAATATGGACGCAACCCTAATGATGTCAAAATAATGCCAGGGGTGTTTCCAGTAATTGGTAGCACCGAGCAAGAAGCATTAGAAAAATACGAGCAACTACAGGAATTAATTCATCCAAGCGTTGGTTTAGCTTTACTTTCTGGTTTAGTAGGTGGTATTGATTTATCTAAGTATCCATTAGACGAACCATTACCAGACTTACCAGAAACTAACCTTCATAAAAGTCGCTTACAGTTACTAACCGACCTTGCCCACAGAGAAAAATTAACTATTCGGCAACTCTATTTACGCATAGCAGGCGCCCGTGGACATCGTACCATTATCGGAACACCCGAACAGATTGCCGATAAATTAGAAGAGTGGTTTATTAATAGTGGCGCCGATGGGTACAATATCATGCCACCTTATTTACCAGATGGGTTAAACGAATTTGTAGACTTAGTAATTCCAGAACTACAACGTCGAGGACTATTCCGCACCGAGTACGAAGGAAAAACCTTACGAGAAAATCTCGGTCTACCACGTCCAACAAATAAATTTACTAAAGTCAAAAAGGTAGAATTAGTTGGCGCCTTAATTTAATTCACCTTAAAACCCCATCTCAGCCTAAAAATAAACCTCTTGTAGAACAGGCATCCCTGCCTGTTCTTATCAAAATGTTTATACAACAAACGGCAATTGTCAGTGATGTCAAGTTATCTTAATTTTTATTAAATATTCATTGCTTATTTTGTACGCTTAATCTTAAGTATAGCTAACTTTAGCTATAATAAAAAATTAAGCAACTATCAGGGTGTGTGAGTGAGTCAGCTATCAATTGAGGAAATTTATGATATAATTGGCAACATTTCCTCTCAATTTCAAAATCTTGAATGTGACAAATGTGCCAAAGCAGTGAGCTTATGGCTTTATGACAACGGAATTGAGAGAAAAATTTTAAAATTAAGAACTAAGAAGCGAAATGATTTTTTTATTGTTAGTAATCGTTACCTTTCAAGTGAGTCGATAACAGATAATGGTATACATTACGGTGTAGAAGTATTTGGACTAGTTTTTGATAACCTTTCTCGTCAAGGATTACCTCGTAATGAATGGATAAATGATTTTTCTTGTCGCAGTGGTGGATTTTATGTGGAAGAGTTAGATACATTATAAAACAGTAAGGTTAAACCTAGTATAGGAAAAACTACTATGAGCGGAGTGTATGAAATCTTAGAAAAAATTAAAGCGAAGCCAGGAATGTATCTTGGTCGTCCTTCTGTAAGCGATTTATTTATGTTTTTAGTAGGGTATGAATGTTCTCGTAGTGAACTTGAAATTGAAACGACTGAAGAAGATGATGATTTTTATGGTGAATTTCAACCTTGGTTACAAAAAAAGTTAGGTATAACTACCGTCAGTTCTTGGGCAAAGATGATTATGCTTTACTGCCATGACGAAAAAGCAGGGTTTGATAAATTTTTTAGTTTGCTCGATGAGTTTAAACAACGAGACAAGAGTTTAGAGGAAGATATGACCAAGAAAATTTCTGAAACTGTAGCAATCAAAACTTAACCTCATACTGGCGCCAGCATCAATGGCAAAATATCTGTCTTTACCTGGATATAGAAGTCGTGCATTGTTATGTTATCCGTGTAACGCGCGCACAATTTAGTATTTGAGTATCATATACTGCGAGTAACCCTTCTTATGTGCAGGACTATTCGCACTACAATAGTGGAGATGAATTAGTAGTTTATGCCAGCTAAGGACGTTTATCATTATCAAGCAAAAAACGCACTAATTAAAGCTGGTTGGAGGATTACTCGCAAAACCTATCAAATCAAGTATAGAGAAATCAAGCTTTATGCTGATATTGCAGCAATGGCAATGTTTGCGGCAGAACGCGAGCAACAGCAAATCATTGTTGAGGTCAAAAGCTTTTTAGGAGCTTCGCGAGTTCGAGATTTTGAAGCTGCGCTGGGTCAATATATTCTCTATAGGTTATACTTGGCACAAATATTTCCTGAAGCAATTGTAATCTTTTGGTTAAAGATGTTGGGTTGCGCTCTTAGCTCCACCCAACCTACAGTATATTTAGATAGTCTAATAATTAGAGAAACGTATATTTTGTTTACGCAGGGGTTGTGTTGTGTATCGGCGCCGTGCGATACTACTATATAAATCATCGGTAAACCAGTCGGTGATTAGTATTTTGTTTAATAAACGGTTAGAGTGCATACATATGGCTTCCAAACACTTTGCCAAACACTTTGATATTAAACCAGTTGCAGGACGTATAGGCGCCGAGATTGTAGGTGTTGACCTTTCGACTAACCTCAGTGATGACATTATTAGTGATATCCGCAAAACTCTTGTTCAATATAAAGTAATTTTCTTTCGTGGGCAGCATCAACTCGATGCTGATGGACAAATAGCTTTTGCTCGTAGGTTTGGTGAAGTTACGACAGCTCACCCGACTGTGCCATCACTTGCAGAACATCCTGAAGTTCTTGATTTAGATTATGGTAGAACTGTTGCGCGCGCAAATAATTGGCATACTGATGTCACATTTGTAGACCGTCCACCTCTTGGCTCGATATTACGCGCGATTGTTATTCCTCCCACAGGAGGCGATACTGTTTGGGCAAACTCTGTTACTGCCTACGAAGATTTACCAGCACATTTACGTAATCTTGCAGACCAATTATGGGCTGTGCATAGTAATGCTTATGATTATGCTGCTGCCGCTGTTGATGTTCCTGAAAATATTAGAGCTTACCGAGATGTTTTTACTTCGACTGTGTATGAAACTCTTCATCCAGTTGTACGTATACATCCTGAGTCTGGTGAGCGTGGGCTGTTTATTGGTGGTTTTGTGCGTCGGTTCAAGGGGTTATCTTCTACTGAGTCATCGGATATTTTACGGTTATTACAGTCTTATGTAACACGTCTTGAAAATACTGTTCGTTGGCGTTGGCAGGTTGGTGATGTGGCATTTTGGGATAACCGCGCGACTCAGCATTATGCAATTGATGATTATGGCAACCAACCTCGTCGCGTTCAGCGAGTAACAATTGTTGGTGATGTTCCCGTCGGCATTGATGGTAAACACAGCGAAGCCATCAAAGGAGATTCTTCTAATTACAACCGTAGTTTAGTTACAGCGTAATTAATAAAATATGAGTTCTGCCAATAAACAATTGAGACTTGGCGCCTTTTTGATGAGTTCTGGTCATCACGTTGCAGCATGGCGCCATAGTGACGGGCGTGCAGATGGTGGTTTGAGCTTTGAGCATTATCGACAGATTACACAAACCGCAGAGCGAGGAAAATTTGATATGATTTTCTTTGCTGATGGTGTGGCTGTACGTGGACGTGGGGAAGGATTGAGTCGAACGGCGCCAGTTCATTTTGAGCCGCTGACTTTACTATCTGCTTTATCTGTAGTTACAGAAAATATTGGATTAGCAGCAACGGTATCGACGACTTATAACGAACCTTACCATCTCGCGCGTAAGTTTGCTTCACTCGACTATCTTAGTAATGGTCGTGCTGGCTGGAATCTTGTGACTTCTGCAACTAACTCTGAAGCACAAAATTTTCACAAAGATAAGCATATGGAGCATACACTCCGTTATCAGCGAGCGCGAGAATTTGTTGATGTAGTAAAAGCGCTTTGGGATAGTTGGGAAGATGATGCATTTATAAGGGATAAAGAGTCAGGTATTTACTTTCATCCTGATAAATTGCATGTTCCTAATCACAAAGGTGAGCATTTTTCTGTACGCGGGCCATTAAATGTAGCTCGTCCAATACAAGGGTATCCGGTGATTATTCAAGCTGGTTCTTCCGATGATGGTCAAGAACTTGCCGCGCAAACAGCAGAGGTAATTTTTACTGCACAACAAACTCTTTTGGAAGCACAAACATTTTATTCGGGTATTAAGGAAAAGGTCGCTAAGTATGGACGTAATCCTGACGATGTAAAAATAATGCCTGGGGTGTTTCCTGTAATTGGTCGGACTGAGGAAGAAGCAAAGGAAAAATACGAGCAACTTCAAGACTTAATTCATCCGCAAGTTGGATTAGGTTTGCTTTCAGCGCTGGTAGGTGGAATTGATTTGTCAATATATCCTATTGATGAACCTTTTCCTGATTTACCAGATACCGATTTGCAAAAAAGCCGATTAAAGTTATTAACAGACCTCGCGCGCAGAGATAATTTAACGGTTCGACAATTATATTTAGCAATTGCAGGTGCGCGCGGGCATCGAACTATACTAGGAACACCCCAACAAATTGCTGACCAGTTAGAAGATTGGTTTGTTAATGGTGGCGCCGATGGTTTTAATATTATGCCTCCTTATTTACCAGGTGGGTTGGATGAGTTCGTAGAGTTGGTTATTCCTGAATTACAGCGTCGGGGGTTGTTCCGCACTGAATACGAAGGGCGAACACTACGAGAAAATCTTGGTTTACCCCGTCCAGTAAATAGGTTTAGTCAAGTTTTGCATCCTTCTGAATTGGCTGCTTAAGGACAAAAATTTAATTCTCCATATTGTGGAATGGGCATCCTTGCCCGTTTCAAATGTGAGGGTGTAAGTCCCTTACATCCGAAAAAAAAAAATGAGTGGATATTTTTTATTTGGAAGACGCACCAAACTTACCAAATAACATCAACATCAGTAAGATTGGCGCCAACGACAATTAATAACTTCTATTTATTAAAACGAAAAGTAAGAATATTTGATTTTATTGATTAATTAATATAGATTAGAAATATAAATTCAAAAACAGTGTAATTTTATGAACACCCATGATTATGTTGTTGGTGGAATTGACTGGAATCCTATTCTTAATCGTATCCGTTGGATAGAGGGGCAAAGGCTCCCTAGCTATCCTGGTAACTTAAAAACAGCATTACTCAATCATACAGGGTTAAAAAATCATCCCAAAGGTAGAGAAATTTATCAACTTGCTTGTGAAATCGCGCGACTTACAACTTTTTCTGACCCAGAAATTGTTTATTGGTTCTCTCGTATTGTATCGGTGATGGATTTCCAAGAAAAAAATTAGTTTTAGGCGAATTGCTGTAATTTTGTATTACTTCTTAATTTTTGGTGTCGAATGTTTGTAAGTCATATCCTGAATAAAACTGTTAGTAAAGCCGAGATTCATTCTCGGTTTTATTATTCTATACTATATAACAATAAATTTACATAAAGATTATTTATCAAAATTAAAACAAAAAGTGTTTGTTTACTTTTATAAGAGGCTATACAGTAAAACTAATCGCTGAAAACCAGCAGAATGACAAATACAAGCATGAATTTGAAAAAGCATGAAGTTGGTTTAATTGAAAATTATCGTCGCGGAGAAACTAATGACTAAACCAAGTTTAAAATCTAGTTTAAAAACAATCAGAAACTGGATAGTAACAGCTATATTTTTTGTATTTGTAGCAGGAATTTCTTTGATAAATCAGCCTAACGCTTTCGCACAAACAACAACACCATCCGAAGTTACGGAACCAATCACAACTCCAGTAATATCTCCAGCTACATCAGCGGTGCAATCTGTTAGTGCAAATATTCAACGTTTATTACAGACTAATGAATGTGTTGGATGTAACTTAAGCGGCGCCCAGTTAAAAGGTTTAAATCTACAAGCTGCAAATTTAGAAAGAGCAAATTTACAAGAAGCTGACTTTGAGCATAGCAATTTGCAAGGGGTTAATTTACAAGGAGCTAATTTGCGAGAAGTTGATTTTAGTGATACAAATATAGCTTCTGCTAATCTACAATCAGCAAATTTATATGATGCTGATTTGGAAAAAGCTAACTTACAAGGAGCAAATTTACAAGGAGCAAATCTACAAAAAGCTGACTTACAAGAAACAAATCTTCTCGATGCTAACCTTACAGGTGCTAATTTGCAAGGAACTGACATCCAAGAAGCTATTCTTTCAAAAACAATGATAATGCAGTAATTTTCATTTTCGTTAATTGGCTCATATTTAAATCATCCCCTATTTTGTCAAACAAATTAGGGAATTTTTTTATGTTCAGTTGCATCTGGTAATTGTGTTGCTGAAAGTGTTATCCCATAGCGGCGCCACTGAAACTCTGCTTGGAATAACACCATATTTAGCAAATGTGTCAGCTACGTCTTGTTGAGATGCAATACCAGAACGGGATATAGGAAATATTTGCGAACGGCGTTGTCTTGCTTCTTGTCTAGCTGTTTCAAGAACTACATTTGGCTCTACTCCAATTGCTTCTGCATATGCTTTAGCCCAAGCTTCTAAATTTCTAGGACTTGACTCACGCCAATTTTGTGCTTTTTTAAGTCGGCAAACAAAATCACCTATTGCTGCTTTTTTATTTTGGTCGGCGGCTTGAGGCGCCGCATAAACCAAAAAGTTACCACTAAGAATATTTCTTGCTGACTTCAGTTCTCTAGCACCATCTCTTTTTGCTTGCGGAATAGAATAACCATAAGTAGCCCATGCGTCTAAGTCACCTCTTCTAAAAGCAGAAAGTCCGTCAGGAATACTGAGTGCAACTGCATTAATATCTTTGAATGTTAGTCCAACTTCCTCTAACATTTTAATTAGAAAGTAATGGGATGTGGTAGCTCTAACATAACCTACTTTTTTGCCTTTAAGGTCTGCAACTGTTCTGGCTCTAGAGTTTTTTGGTACAAGCAAGGTTTGACCAATAGTTAGTCCTCTGTTTAAAGCTATTTGTCTGACTGCGGCATTTGATTGAATTCCAAAAATTGGCGGTATTTCGCTACCAGAACCAAGGTCAATAGCATTTGCGTTGATTGCCTGCACTATTAAGTTTCCAGCAGTAAATTCTTTAAATTCAACTTTATATGGAATTTAGGAGGATATGGAGATTTATTTGGCGGTGTTAAATATACATCACAAGCACCACCATCAGAACACATGCCGTGGTGGTTGCGCTTTTTTAGTTTAGGATTAACTTTAGCTGGTGAAGCTTTCGTAGGAGTTTTGTATGCGACAGTAACCGACGCTTTGTTAGGTTCCAAATTTAGGTTTTTTAACGGACGCCCAGCATTACCACAAAGAAACCATATAGTATTAATAGGTTTAAGTTTACTTGGTCAAAGAGTCGCAGCTTTATTACAAGAACTCAAGCAACCTATAGTCGGAGTTAATAGCACTAATATTGACCAACGTATTTTACCTCAAATGGCGTTGATAGTGGGAAATAGTGCTGAAGCACTAACTAAGGCAAATGTCGCGCGTGCGAAAAGCGTCATTTTGGTTGGAGATGATAACATGGAAAATTTAGAAATTGGACTAATGGCTCATGCAATTAACCCTAATAGCAAACTAGTAATTCGTTCTCACGACAGCCAATTTAGTGATAATATAGCACCCTTATTTCCTTATGCTCAAGTATTATGTGGCGCCGCATTATCAGCAGAAGTATTTGCATGTGCAGCATTTGGAGAAAAAGTTCTGAGCATATTTCACTTTAACAATCAAATTGTTATGGTGACAGAATATAATATCGAAACAGGTGATACTCTTGAAGGGTTATTAATAGCAGAACTTGCCTATGGCTACGGTGTCGTACCAATTCTTCACCAAAACTTACAGAATAATTCTTCATTAATGCCTAATTACGAAACTAAACTTGACGTAGGTGAACGCTTGATTGTTTTAGCAACAAGCGATGCTTTGCAAAGAATAGAATGGGGTGAAATGCTACCTCGTTTATGGCAAGTACATATTGAACAAGCTTTGACTCGAAATGCCATCATCGACGGTACAGGAATAATTGCCTCAATTACAGGATGTAACATCAGTACCGCTAAAGATATAATGAATGATTTACCCGCAACATTACCAACACAGCTTTATCAACATCAAGCTCAGTATTTAGTACGTGAGTTAAGTAAAGTCAAAGTTTTATCATCAATCAATACAAAGCAGGATGCAACTAAAAACTAAAAACTAAAAATCATCATCTATATCAGGTGTAATATTTACAGAATCTTGATTATTTGCTTGTCTTTTTTGATTATACCTCGACTCAATAATTCGATTCAATCGCTTAACTCCACTTAACGTTATTAAAGTTAATACCCCTGCCATCAAAGCCATTTGCCACAACCCACAACCAATTGCTGCTCCAAGACCCGCAGAAATCCATACCGATGCAGCAGTAGTTAATCCTTTCACTTTGGGTGAACCAGATTCTCTAGGAGCTTCTTGCAAAATTAATCCGGCGCCAATGAATCCGACACCAGTTGTAACTCCTTGAATTGTTCGACTCAGAGCATTTGTTGCAGCAAAAGGACTATCTCCCTCTGCTTGTAAAGGAATCATGACAAATAACGCCGAACCCATACTCACGAGCATAAAAGTCCTCATTCCCGCAGGTCTTCCCCCTTTCTGACGATTTAATCCAATCATGCAACCAACAAAAAGCGCCATAATTAGCCGTATTCCTATATGCAGCCAATCATCAGAATTTACGAACATAGTACTCATCACCTTGATTCCCCTTTGTAAACAATAGAATTAGGCAATATGCGCGTGGTATTTTTACCCAGTGTCACGGCTAATAATTAAACCTAAAATCTTGATTAATCTTTCGTAGTTTCATTTATACTTAACCTTTACTTAATCTAAAATTAACATAAATGCTGGTTAAAAGAGTAAAAATTTCAGTAATTTACAGAATTTTAGTAATATTTTTTATGTTTTTATACAATGCATTTTGTGACATTACTTAGGCTATATACAGTTATTTTCAGATAATTAGCAAGTATACTATAATCCGATAATATTTAGTAGTTTTTATTAAAACACTTGCTCTCCAAGGGTTAATGTGTAATAATCAAAGCTTAACTAAATAATACAGTACTCCGACTGACATACAGTATATTAAATGTAGCAGTATATACAAATATGTTATGTATGTGTATCTAACTAACTTGCTACTTGTCGTTAAATTGTGGTTCCCTAAATTAATTCTGAACGTAATTATTTAAATTAAGCTTATAGGATTAAACAGCCATGAACGAAAATTCTCAACCTCCTATTAGTCTGTCTAACTTTCTTTATCCAAGACATCCTTATCGAGGTCACTTCACCCCAGAGTATTTGGTATTTAATGCGAATTTACAAGAATTTTCTCAAAGGGTTGGTTACATTTCTAGTTTACAAACTAGTGGTAAAATAGCACCAGAGGAAGCGTATGAGCAAGTTGAAACACTTTGGGAGCAATTGAAACAGGCTAAGAAAGAACTTAATATTGGTCAAATACAGAGTTAATTTATAGCAGTCCTAAATCATTCGTAAAATTTTAAACCTGTATCTTCTTCCTCCTTTGTGGTTAATTACATAAGTTTAGTTTTTTACAACTCAATTAGGAATGCTATAGTTTGAAGACTGAAATACTATTATTAATATGTATTTACCTTTACAATAAAAAATCTTGTGATACGGGCAAGGATGCCCGTTCCACAAGATAATTAGTTATACAAGAGAATTTAAGTGTTGATTTGGAGTTTTTTGAACTAAACGCCAGGTGTTTGACCACCGTCAACAAGAATTTCGGCGCCAGTAATTGAAGAAGCGAGGTCAGAAACAAGGAACAATGCTAGTGAGGCTATTTCTTCTGGTTGAACAATTTTTCCTAGAGGAATTGCTTTTAAGGATTGTGCTTTGACTTCATCTACACTAATGCCCGAACTTTGAGCATTTTGGGCAAAGAGTGTTTCCGCGCGCTCAGTTGCAGTCAAACCGGGTGAAATAGCGTTGATTCTGATATTATCCTGAGCTAATTCTTTAGAAATTCCGCGCGTGAAGTTGAGTAAAGCTGCATTCGTTGTTCCACCTGGCAAAAAATTGGGACGAGGTGTTCGACCCGCACCTCCAATTATATTTACAATTCGTCCATCACGCTGACTTTTGAAATGAGGTGAAACTGCTTTGACTAAACGAATGTAACCTAATAATTTTAGATTCCAAGCGTCTAAAAATGCCTCATCATCTAATTCAAGTAAAGACCCTGCGCGCGCAGAACCCGCATTATTAATCAAAATATCAATGCGACCAAATTGTTCAATCACCGTTGAAACTACTTTGGCAACGTCTGCTGCTTGGCTAATATCCGCACTAATTGCAATAACTTTGGCGCCAGAGTCAGGTAAAGATAAAATTGCATTTACTGCTGTTTCCAATCTTTCTTGGTTGCGAGCAGCAATTGCAACATTTACACCTTCACTATATAAAGCTTTGGCAGTTGCTAATCCAATTCCTGCACTACCACCTGTAACAATTGCGGTTTTGCCTTCTAGTTGTAAATTCAAACTCATATATTTTGGATTGTTTAGTTATCTAAATTGAGTACAGCTTTACCTGGGTAGCGTCTATTGAGTAATTGTTGTGCAATATCTGCTACTTGGTTCCAAGAAGCTTCTACATTTATGTAAGGTTTTAACTGCTTTGTGTCTACTAACTTCAAAAGTTTTCTAAGCCCTTCTGAAGCTGGTTCTCGTTGTAGTTCATGAAACAAAATAAAACCGTATAAAGTGGCGCCTGCTGTAGCATAAAATCGGGAAGCGTTGAATGTCACCTCAGAATCAGATGAAGTTCCAAAGCTCACTATCACACCGTCAGGAGCAACTAAATTAAGAGCAGTTCCTAAAGTATTACCACCAACAGACTCTAGAATTAGATGATACGGAGCATATTCACTTGCAGGCGCCAAGTCTTCACTAATTATTACAAAATCTGCTCCCGCTTCTTTAACTAAAGATTCATGTTCAGCACGGCGAATATGTGCTGTTACATTAGCTCCGCTAAGTTTTGCTAGTTGAATTGCAAAATTACCGACACCCCCTGATGCACCTGTTATTAAAACTTGGCGCCCTAAAATAGAACCACCTTTGAGTAAAGCATGATATGCAGTTAAACCAGCTACGGGTAAAGTAGCAGCTTGTGCAAAAGACACATCAGTTGGTAATACCGCAATCGAGTTACTAGGTACAGATACTAACTCTGACCAGGCACCAGAACGTAATAAACCAACAACGCGATAACCTTCTGGAGGACTCGAACCATCCGCAGCACTCCGTTCAATAGTGCCCGCAAAATCCCAACCAGGGCGCCAACCAGCATCCGCAGTACTTGCGCGTCTGACTTCACCCCGATTTAATGAAATTGCTGCCACTCTTACCAACACTTCATTCTTCTCAAGTATTGGCGCCTCAACTTCGCGTAATACCAAACGTCCTGTTACATTTGGGTCAACAACTACAGCGCGTATTTTACTCATCAAATATCTATCCTAATCATGATAACGAAGGTACTGAGTCAGTTAATTTTGGAGGTTCGCTGCTGAACCATTTCTGGTAAATTTGTTTGTATGCGCCGTTTTCTATTATGGTAGCTATGGCTTTATTGATTGAATCTAGATGTGAAGAATTTTTCGGCACTGCAATACCATAGTATTCTTGAGTTAGCAATTCACCAACAACTTTAACGCGACTAAGATTACCTGTTTTTATAGCATATAAAGTTGCGAAGCCATCACAAATTACAGCATCAACATTACCATTAATCAAATCTTGAAAAAATTCGTAACCTGTATTATAATTCCGAATTTCGACATTAGGTATCGTTTTTGCATAATTAGCTCCTGTAGTACCTATTTGCACACCAATTATTTTACCTGCAAGGTTGTTAAAATCTTTAATATCTTGGTTATCTTCTCGAACTGCAATAGCTAATCCAGCTTTCATATAAGGTCGTGAAAAAGAAATTGTTTGAAGTCTTTCACGAGTAATTGTAATACCGTTAATTGCAGCATCTACTCTGTTTACAACCAATGCAGCAATCATACCATCAAAAGTTATGCTTTCCAACTCAAGCGTCAATCCAGCAGCTTGAGAAACTGCATTAATTATATCAATATCAAAACCTTCCAATTTCCCATTAGCAGTTTGATAGCTAAAAGGAAGAAAAGTTGGGTCTGTAGCAACCTTGAAATTGGAAATGCCTTTCGTATTATAATTAATACTACAGGCAATTATCATCACGCTTACAATTATGCCTAAAAACAGTTGGCGCCACTTCCGATTAATCATAGATTTGATTATTCGTATCAAATTAAAATTTTAGCACCCCATCCAATTAAAGCACCCCCCAAAACCAACCAAGCAGCATTAATTTTATAGCGAATTGCTAATACAGTAGAACCAATCGCAATTGCAACAGCTAAAAAATCTATAAACGGAGCTTGGGATAATTTGAAAGTTGCTATTCCTAACTGGAGTGTGACAACAAACATTAGCGCTACAGCACCAACATTTACAGCATCAAGAAATGCACTCGTCCACTTAGACGAACGTAATAAAGGAACTAAAGGGTTTAGAAGTGCAGTAAATAAGAAAGACGGAATAAAAATTCCCAAAGTCGAAACAACGGCGCCTGGAATTCCTGCGATAATATATCCAATAAAGGTAGCAGTAGAAAGTATAGGGCCTGGAGTAAATTGACCAATTGCTATTGCATCGAGTAACTGCTGTTGCGTTAACCAACCATACTCCTGAACTAACTCACCTTGCAAAAACGCAATTAATACAAATCCACCACCAAATAAAACGCTACCAACTTTGAGAAAAAACAAACCTAATTGCCACAACGAAAAATTTGCAGGAGTATACGCTGTAGCTGCCATTACCGCAGTACTTTTAAAAGCTGCACCTGTACTTAAAGCAGAAATCAGTAAATTGGCTTTTTCTCCAGGTGCATCACCACCCTTACCAGTACGCAACCAAATCATACCCACAATTCCCCCAATTAACAGGGCAATAACTTCATTCAGCTTTAATAGCAATATTAGTACAACAACAGCAAACGCAATTACTAGAAGCTTGCGAGTTTTTACTGCTTTTTTGGCTAAACCCCAAAGTGCATTAACAACAACTGCAAAAACTGCTGGTTTAATACCATAAAGCAGAGGCGCCACTTGTGGTAAACTACCATAGTTAACATAAAGCCAAGCTAATACACCTGTAATTAATACCGCAGGTAAAATAAAACTTACACCCGATACAACAAGCCCTAACCATCCCGCATAAACATATCCTACATGAATCGCCATTTCTGTAGAATTAGGTCCAGGTATCAAATTTGTAGCACCTAACAAATCTAGAAAATGCTCCCGCGTTAACCATCGGCGCCGTTTGACAACTTCATCTTCAATCATTGCAATATGAGCAACTGGTCCACCAAAACCGATGATACCCAGTTTTAAAAAGAGTCCAGCAAGTTCGCCTAAACGATTTGGCAAGGATTTTTCCATGTAATTTAAGTAATATAATTAAGGTAATAAACTGTCATTCTGAGCGTAGCGAAGAATCTTAAATATTTTGAGATTTAAGAGATGCTTCACTGCGTTCAGCATGACAATTGGGGGTTCACCGTGACAATTACGAATTTTGTTTTTCATTCTGCTTATCGAGCAAGAATTGCTTTAAATGTGGCTGGTCTAAACTGATACCAACCTCCTTAGCTTTTTGCGTTATTTCCTCATAACTCAACCCTTCTTCAATTGCAGCAGCAATCAAAGCGATTCCACCAGCCCTGGCGCCTCCTCCACAATGAATTAAAATAGGTTTAGGTAAATTCTCGACTTGCTCAATTGCTTGTTTCGTCAATTCTTCGTCAGCTTGTTTTGGTTGCAGTGGGACATTCGCATATTCTAATCCTAATTTTTCCGCTTGCTGCTGTTCGTCACTAAAAAAGCCCTCTTCATTACTATCGCGCAAATTCAGAACCGATTTAAATCCTTCGGACGCTAACTGTTGTAACTCTTCTTTTGTCACTTGCCCAGCTACACTCAAATTATCGCTAACTTTTTTTGTGTTTGACATAATAATACAGTAACTCGATAAATATATTGTAATTATCCTACAGAAGGATAGAATTAGCGTTTGGTATTAATTGACCGAAATAGGAGCAGCAGTTGCAAATCGCCCGTATCGTTCAATGTAAAACTCTTTGGGATTTGCGATTTTCTTTACAGACTCCCGTTGACTTACCGTATCTTTCCATCTGTGAAGACGAGTTAGTTTTGATGGTAAAGAAAAACCGCGATGATGCTCAAGTGCAGGTAATCTCTCAAACCAAGGATAAAAACTTAGGTCAACTAGACTGATATTCTCACCAAACCAATAAGCACCATCACCTGATTTTCCTAAAGCCTCATTCTCAATAAATTCCAAGTGCTTATATAATGAGTCTGTAGCTTCTGATTGTTTTTGAGGGTCTGGGGAACGCAAAACATCCGAAAAAGCTGGAACTAATCTAGTATTAGCAAAATCAATCCAAATTCTTGCTAACGCTTTATCAATCGGATTACTTGGTAATAATGGCGGGTTAGGAAATACTTCATCTAAATATTCATTTATAATTGCAGATTCCCAAACACGATTACCATCATGTGTAATCGCAGGCACTTTTCCGTAAGGAGAAATATCAGTAAATCCCGGTGGCTTGTTCTGCAAGTCAATCTCGATTAAATCAAATTCCACGCCCTTCTCTAACAATACCAAACGTGAGCGATGAGCATAAGGACAAACTACTGCACTATAGATTTTTATATTAGCCATATTTTTATGCCTCCTGGTTGAGTCGATGTACTCACAAAAAACTTTATTAACATTATACTACAGTAAATCGCTAGAATAACCGTAGTTAAGATAATTTTCAGTTTATTATAAATTGGTAAATCATACAAGTAAGTTTAGTCTTATGTCTTATCCTGCTGAATTAATACACGCGCGTTATGGAGAAATTCCATTCAATGTAGATGTTGAGTGGAACAATACACTAGATACTTTATTATCTCATCGCTCAGTACGCACGTATCAAACGAAGCCCTTACCATCTAGAACATTAGAATTACTTGTTGCGTCCGCCCAATCTGCCGCAACTTCCTCAAATCTTCAAACGTGGAGCGTGGTAGCGGTAGAAAATCAAGAGCGTAAAGAAGAACTAGCTACTCTGGCAGGAAATCAAGTACACATTCGCCAATGTCCACTATTCTTAGTATGGCTAGCTGATTTAGCACGTCTTGCTCACATCGCCGAAAGTCGCGGTATATCTTACGGCGGTTTAGATTATTTGGAAATGTTTACAATGGCAACGATTGATGCAGCTTTGGCAGCACAAAATGCCGTAATAGCTGCTGAGTCATTAGGTTTGGGTACTGTTTATATCGGCGCCATGCGTAACAAACCTCTTGAAGTCGCCGATGCATTACAATTACCTCCATCTGTGTTTGCCGTATTCGGCTTATGCGTAGGATATCCGGAATCAGATATTGCAACAGCGGTCAAACCCAGATTACCACAATCAGCGATTTTGCACCGTGAAACATATAAACTAGCAGAACAAGACGAAGCAATCGCGCGTTACAATCAAGTAATGAAAGATTTTTATACGCAGCAACAAATGAATGTTCCTGGTGATTGGTCAGAACATTCAGTCAAGCGAATTGCAACTCCACAATCTTTGTCAGGACGCGATAAGTTACGTGAAGCTTTAAATTTTCTTGGCTTTAAATTAAAGTAATTTATATAGTGGGTTTGTAGGGTGGCTTAAGCCACCCTACGAAATATGACCACAAGCTTCATTTGCTGGTACTGCGACCGTCATTTTTTGAGGATAAGGCAAATTTAAATTATTCATCAATTCAATAAAACTATTACGGTTATGTCCCTTGAACCGCGCGTTAAATAATTTTTCTTCACCAATAGTAGATACAGTAAACCCTTTGTAATCATGTCCAGGGTAAACTAAAGTATTATCATTTAAAGTGAATAACCTTTGGGTAACAGAGTCATACAAAGTACCAGCATCTCCACTTTGAAAGTCAGTTCTGCCACAACCGCGAATTAATAAAGCGTCTCCTGTTAACACTGAAACTTTATTTATTAAATAAGCTACATGACTATCTGTGTGTCCTGGGGTTGCTATAGCTTTTATTTCTACACCACCCAATTGTAATATTTCCCCGTCTGTAATTTTACGGTCAGCACAGTTATAATTCGCATGTTCTGGCAAAATTTTTAAGCATCCTGTTGCTTCTTGTAATTTATTGGCGCCAGTAATATGGTCTGCATGGATATGTGTTTCGAGACTATAGCGAAGTGTCAACCCTAATTCTTGCAATACTTGTAAGTCGCGTTCAACTTGTTCTAAAACCGGGTCAACTAGCACAGCACTTTTTGTTACTTCATCAGCGATTAAATAAGTATATGTGCTTGTTTCTTTATCAAAAAGCTGACGAAATAACATCTTACTGTCTCCTATTGTTATTTTAATAATTCTTCTGCAAGCTCTTGTGCTTGTTTTCTCAGTTCGGGTACTGCTATCGTTTCCCATTTTTGACCAATCTCAGGTGGGCCAAGAGTATACAGTTGCTCTGATATATTTCCTGCTGCATCTATAACGGCGCCATTTGCAGCAACATCCAAGCCTAAATTCACCTCATGTGGACGAATTAATCCCGACTCGAGTAGTTGCTGAACCAAAGGATGTTCTATTCGACGATAGTTAGATTGTGGGCCTGTACAGTTAACTACAAGTCCGACTCGTAAAGTTTCTTCGCCACTACCTCGCTTACGAATCACAACATTTACACCATCAGCATCTTCTTGATAAGCCTGAATTCTTGCAGCATAAGAAATAATCTGCCGATTTTGAGTCAGTTCAGTCAAAACTTGTGCTACAGTTGGCGCCACTCGGTGACGGTGAACATCCCAATAAATTCTCACGTGTCTTAAAAAACGCCGCTTTTCCTTTAGGGATAGATTTTGCCAGAGTGCTTGAGTTTCTAAGCGAAGAGCATCAATGACCGGGCGCCAGTCAATCGAACGTGAAGCAGCTAATTTAATTTCAGTACGCACATCACGAACTAAAGCACGGATGGTTTGCGGAGATTCTGCTTTCAAAAAAGAATGGTAAGGAGATGTAGCTTTATGAACTTGAGGTTGTAAACCTCGACGGGAAACAATATGAATTTTGCCTTTGTGTCCTTGTTGATGCAGTGACAAAACTACATCTAAACCCGTTAAACCAGAACCAATCAACAGTACTGACTCATCAACAGGTAATTTTTCTAACCAATTTTTAGACCATACCCATTGAACGTAACGCTTGCTCTCATAAAAAGTGGAGTCATTTACAGGTGGATTTCCACTTTTAAAATTACCTAACGCTAAAACCGCGCGGTCACACTCAATAATCTCGCCACTTTTAGTACTAATATTTACATTATTTCCTACATTCAGAGAAATTGCTTCAGTTCGATAACGTTCTAACTTTACCCAAGCAGGAGCATTCAAGAGCGCTTCATTTAAAACTGCTTGGATATACTGGCCATATATTTGACGAGGTACAAAAGTCGTAGCATCAATCTCAGAAAATCCTTGATTGTGTAACCAGTGTAAAAAATGCTCAGAGTTGTCGGCAAAAGCGCTCATGTTACTAGCAGGAACATTCAACAAATGGCATTTTTTATCGGTTCCATATGCCACTCCTTGTCCTATCACTTCTTGACTATCTATTAATTTAATTACAAGTGGACGAGTAGCATTTAACAGTAAGTGTACTGCTACCATCACCCCACTGAAACCACCACCAATAACTGCAATAACTAGCGATTTATGATTAGACATTACTATGACAACTAACTAATATTATCTATGTAATTTCCCCCAACAAAAAATATCATTGGGAGTTCAGCAATCAAGTATCAAAATACGTTAAATCGATACAACTACAGTATTTTACAACTAATTTTAGAAAAACTTAGTTAAATTAGATACCAGTTTTTAACATACGAAAGTATGTAATGCTGCAATTTAAATTCTCGACAAAAGAAACCACAGAAACCAGGTTTCTAGTGTATAGTTAAGGTTAGATTAAAAATAATTTAACCAAAAATTAATCTATATACTAGTACATAAATAGTGTTTATTGTTACCTTTAATAGATAGATTCTAAAACTAGCCTTTTTCCAAATTATAGAAAAGCTTGATATATAAGCATTAGATGATATAATTAAGCAAATATACTATTAATCGATAAACTTTTAGGTGTTTTTTTGACAACCACTTATTTTTAATAGCAGTATGTGTCATAATCTAATTTTAATAATATAATACGGTATATGGATTGATTTACAGTATTATAGAAGCAGATGATGCGATTCTTGATTGCAAAGCTTGTTTTGAGGGGTTACATGAACCTGATGTTTTGGTAGCTTGTCAAGTAGTATTTATTTACTACATATTTTTATTGAGATAATGTTTTGCTTTTCTAGTAAGATTTAAATTTTATCACTTCTACTTTGTAGGCGCCTGTTTATTTAGCGTTGAATAGAATTTTGTTTTTATAGATAAAAATAAATATAATCATAAGTATATGTTTTCTTTAAAATTAATTTAAACTACTCATTATCGATAAAGGTAAAGTAATATAGTAAGGTACTGCTCGTACCAAAAAGTGAAGTAAAACCCTATGCGAATTGCTCGCGACATCACAGAAACCATTGGTAGGACTCCAATAGTCCAACTTAACCGTATTCCTCAATCAGAAGGATGTTTGGCTAAAATTTTGGTAAAGCTCGAAGGAATGAATCCTTCAGCATCGGTAAAGGACAGAATTAGTACTAAAATGGTAGCTGCTGCTGAAGAAGCTGGATTAATTCAACCCGGTAAAACTATCTTAGTGGAACCAACTTCGGGAAATACAGGTATAGCTTTAGCAATGGTCGCAGCAGCTAGGGGTTATCGTTTAATATTGACAATGCCAGATACTATGAGTATTGAGCGGCAATTAATACTTAAAGGTTATGGCGCCGAAGTCGAGTTGACACCTGGAATAAAGGGTATGCAAGGGTCAATTACTCGTGCGGAGCAAATAGTTGCAAGTACTCCAAATGCATATATGTTACAGCAGTTTAGTAACCCAGCAAACCCTCAAATTCATAAAGAAACAACAGCAAAAGAAATTTGGGAAGATACCGATGGTCAAGTGGATATTTTAATTGCTGGGGTTGGGACGGGTGGAACAATTACTGGTGTTGCTGAAGCTATTAAGCAGTTAAAACCAGAATTTAAAGCAATAGCTGTTGAACCTAGCAACAGTTCGGTAATTACAGGAGGAAGACCAGGAGTTCATAAAATACAAGGAATAGGCGCCGGATTTATACCTCCGGTTTTGCGATTAGAATTAATCGATGAAATAGTTCGAGTTCATGACGAGGATGCAATTAATTATGCACGACGATTAGCATCTGAAGAAGGAATTCTTTCTGGCATATCAACTGGGGCTGCTTTATACGCTGCAATTAATGTAGGCAAGCGTAAAGAAAATACAGGGCGTTTAATTGTGATGGTACAGCCTAGCTATGGTGAACGTTACTTAAGTACACCTTTATTCAAAAATTTGGTTTTGACAGAATTAACTGCTGTCAATTAGACAAATTTAGCATCTATATTTTATCTACCTCTTACCCAGTTAATTTATTAGTTCGATTGTATTATTTTTGCTATTTCCAGCATTGATACATGCGGACTCCTGAGTGGCACCAAATCCACTATCTTATGTTTTATTCGGTTTTCTGGAATAAAAAGTAGTAAAAACAGGTCTTACTATCACTAAAATCTAACTAAGTTTTTAATTTTATTTTTCAATAAAAAAGAAGATGTGCAGTACACATCCCCTATTGAAGTACAATAATGTGGAAATCTTAAACTAGCTTTGAAAACGGCGCCATTTATAAATTAGTTTTGCCGCGCTTTATTAAAACAACTTGTTATCAATACACCAAAGGTTTTGATTGTTACGGAAAAATCAAATATTTTTAGTAGCTCTTGGATAGGTGTTTTGTACTAAACGCAGAATGTTTTATTAAGCTATGGGTAAGACGCACCATTTATACAAATGCGATTTTTAGCTGGCATTTAGTTAAAAATCGCACTCCTGCTATTTAACTGGCTAATTTACTCCTCGTAGTTTACGAGTGTTGTCAACTAAACTTTGAGCAAATTGGTCAAATCTTTGAGAAAGTTTTTCGTCTACAAGTTTACCTTCTGGGCTAAAAGCTTTCCAAACTTGCCCAATACCTATTTGCTCTGGTATGACCCATGCGTGTACCCAACGCATAATTACCCGCAAGTCGTTAAGTGCGTTACTGTTGGGCTGTCCACCTAAAACGCTAATTAATCCTGTTACTTTACCAGACAACTGGTCAAAGCTCATTAAATCAAGTGCATTTTTTAAGACTCCGCTAACGCTACCGTGATATTCTGGTGTCGCTAAAACCAGCCCATCAGCATTTTTGACGGCATTTTGTAATTTCTCAACATCAGGATATTCTGAATAATCGTCTCCACCATTACAAAATGGCAACTGCATCTGTCTTAAGTCTAATATTTCTACCTCGGCGCCGAGCGCTTGGAGTCTCTGTACAGCTACTTCTAAAGCTAGCTGCGAGTAAGAGTCTTTTCTAAGGCTGCCTGCAATGCCTACTATCTTCACCATAATCTACCGTCACTCACTAAACATTTTTAAAAACTTCAGTCCTTACTTAATATCGCTTAATTAAGAATTAAGCGAACTCGTAATGATTATGAGTTTATTGTAGCGAGTAAACATACAGTTGTCAAATGGGCTTAGGAGTAGGCGCCAAGTGACGCAGCAGAGTGCAGGATAAAAGTTAATTAGGGTGAGGTGAAAGGCGCTTTTTGGATATGGTGCTTGATAGAGTCAAGGTCTATGTAGCGGTCGGCAACGTTAATTAAGCTATCGCTAGTCATGGAACGTAAACTTACAACCTCGACTCGGACACCTTGAAAACTGATGGCATTTGCTGCATAAGCTAGGTCTCCGTCACCACTAACTAAAACAGCTGTATCGTAGTGTCCAGCTAAAGTTATCATGTCAACTGCAATTTCTACATCTAGGTTAGCTTTTTTAGAGCCATCTGCAAGTTGGATTAAATCTTTGGTAATTACACGGTAGCCATTTCGACGCATCCACAATAAAAAACCCTGTTGCTTTTCATTGGTACGGTCTACTCCTGTATAAAAGAATGCACGTAATAACTGTGATTTTTCAATTAATAGAGAAAGTAGTTTAGTGTAATCGACTTCAATACCAAGTTGTAATGCTGCATAAAAGAGGTTTGAACCATCGAGAAAAATCGCAACACGACCACGATTTATATTATTGAAGATGCTGATATCGCTTTTGTCTTCGGGTGTAGCAACAGTTTCTTCGTGCGTACTAGGAAAAATAATATTTTGTAATTCATAAGGCATTTCTGACCTTAGCGATTGTTCTTGATTCATTTTTATGATATGATTATTATTAGTAAAGTTCATATATACTACTAAATAATTTGTTTTTGGCGTTTTTTAAATTGTAAAACAATAATCCATACCGGAATATTAATCCGGTAGGAAAAAATAAATATTTAAGAAACTTAGCAATAAATCGTTACATCCTCACCAGACTCTGCGAGATAAGTTAAGGCTTTAAAGCGAAGTTCAACTAATTGTTCGTAGAAAGGATTTAGTTTACAAAGAGGGGGGATATGAAGAATAGTACGTTTGAAAAGTGTAATATTTCGTTCAAACGGACAACTGGCAGGTATAAGTTGGCAGAGTGTATGTGCTTTTTTGTAGTTGTTGACTTTGATTGATTCCAGCCATTGACGAATTGGTAGTAGAATTATCTGTAGGATTGGATTTGCGAGAAGATTCATTTGGGTAATAGGTAGGGTGTTTAGAATAGGTGATTTGTTGCTTTTTCAAGCTGGGAGCAATAATTTTTCAATTAGAAGACGTTCTGTATTGGATTTGCTGTCCATCAATACGTTTTTTACGTCTTCACTTACTAATAGTTGTCCTTGAGATGCACTAAAATCTTTACCGGGAATAAATCCTGCTTTTAATAATTTTTGAATTGTTAACCCAGTCACTGCTTCTAGTAAATAATCACAAGCTTTTAAGTGTGAAAAATTTTCTATAGTCCAATGAAAAGTCGGTATATCAATTTCAGATAATTCAAGTATTGCGGCTGTAAAAACATTTACTGTATAATTACTTCCCAATAGTGCTATAAATGCCTTTTCACAACTTTCAACCCGCGTTTTGTTTTGCGTTTTTAAGGCATTAATCGTTTTTGTAAGACTGAAATTAAATAACTCTGAATCATTTGTCGTATACATAATTTCACTACCTAAATTTATTTTGTATATTTATCTACATCAATACTGGCGCCTAGCTAACTCTTACTTGCTTATGACGTTATAGCTCAAATATGCAGAAGTTGTGGAGATACAAATAAATTTACATAACTTAACATTTCATCTATCCTAGGACAGATGAAATCTGGTTAGGCAGCTTCATAGCCTTGAAGGGTTTGGTGATAACTGCTCGTACTCCAAGTTCAGCAAATCGTCGTTGGTCTGCGGCCTGTACCTTAGCTGTTAATAAAATTACTGGTATAGACTGAGTTGCAGGATTCGCTTGCAATGCATTAAAGGTAGCAATGCCATCCATATCAGGCATCATAACATCTAGTAAAATAACATCGGGTTGTTCTGCACTAGCCTTTTCTAAACCTTCACTTCCAGAAGCAGCTGTCGAAACTTGCCAACCACCTACTGCTTTGAGAGCAAGTTCAGCAACTGCTCGAATATCAAACTCGTCATCAATAATTAAAATACGTTTCATTTCTTCTAACTCCTAACTCCTAACTCCTAATTTTCTTCATTACCTCGAATCATACGGTTGAGCAAAATAATTACTCGCTGCTCAAATTCTTGTGGAGAAATGCGTCCTTTGGTAAGGTATATAGTTTGTCCTAATTTTAATCGTTGCCGCTCGCTTTCGTTTAAGTCTTGGGCTGTATACACAACTAAAGGCACACGGCATAAACTATTATGTTGTCGTAACCAATCGACTACAGCAAAACCATCGTATTCTGGTAATCCTAGGTCAAGCACTAGTAAATCAGGAATTATGTGCTGACTGACTTGAAGTGCTTCTCTTCCTGTAGGTGCATGATAAGTTTCAATTCCGTGACGGTTGAACATGGCAATTAGCACCTGTGCTAAATCTTGGTCGTCTTCTATAATCAAAACTTTGATACTTTGATTATTTTTAGCTAGCGCTTTTTCTAATGCTTGGCACAATAATCTAAAATTCGGTGGCTTTACAATCCAATCGCTGACACCAGGGGGTAAACTTTGGTTAGGAAGTAAACCACTAAGAATTATAATTGGAATATTTTGCGTATCTGTCCGCTGTTTGAGTAGTGCTAAAGTTTCCCATCCATCCATACCGGGCATCATTAAGTTAAGAAGTATTACGGCAGGATGTTGTTGAATTGCCATTTCTACAGCTTCTAATCCTGATGCAGCTGATAACACGCGATAGCCTTGTCGTTGTAGCATGGTTTGAACGACTGCCCGAATGTCGCTGTCATCGTCACACTGTAATATTAATGGGGCGCCTTCTTCTTCTATATTTACATCACAATGAGCTTCTGGCAGCAGTGGTAGGGTAAAAAAGAAAGTACTACCAACACCTAATGTACTAGTTGCCCAAATTTGCCCACCGTGATGTTGTAAAATACTACGACAAATAGCTAAACCTAATCCTGTTCCTCCTTTTTGACGTGAGTCAGAAGCATCGACTTGCTGAAAGCGTTCAAATATCGATTCGAGTTTATCAGCAGGTATACCTCTTCCTTGGTCTTGCACTTTGAAAAGAATGTGGGGAGATAAAGTATTTAGTTGCGAATCTTTAATTTCTGCATTTAAATAAACTGTGGCGCCTTTGGGAGAAAATTTAATAGCGTTGCTAAGTAAATTTGTAAAAACTTGAATAATACGGTCACTATCTGCCCAAATATTCGCTTTGAGGGGAGAAACAGATAACACCACCGACTCTTGAAGAGCCATTTCTTCTACAACTTCTGCTGATTGCGTCATTAAGTCGGCAGTATTACAAATTTGTTTGGTCATTTGAATTTTACCAGACTCTATGCGCTCAATATCAAGGATATCGTTGATTAAACGTACTAGTCTATCTGTATTATTCGCGGCAATATTTAACATCCGCTTTTGCTCTTCGGGTTGAGTTTGTAAAATACCACTTGCTAACAAATCCAAGGCGCCTGATATTGAAGTTAATGGGGTTCGTAACTCGTGACTAACGACCGAGACAAATTCATCTTTGAGACGTTCAACTTCTCGACGGTCGCTAATATCCTTCATAAAACAGTAGTGCCCAATAAATTCCTGTTGCGGGTTGTAAGCTGTGAGCATCATTACCTGCTTGTCAAAAACCGAGTTATCTTTCCGCACACCCTTGACCTCAATTTCGACTTTCCCGTTAGTTAACATATACTGGTAAGCAGCAATGATTCTTTCTCGGTCATCAGGATGGATGGTTCGCTGCCATTCCATACCTATTAATTCTTCTGGTTGATAACCAAGCATACTGGCATAGGCTGGATTAACTTTTATATATCGAGCAGAAGTATCTAACTGAGAAATACCTTCTACTGCACTTTCGAGAGCAGCACTCATCGTGCGTAGTTCTTCTTGAGAACGAATTAATTCTTGACGCTGTACAATTTCTTGTTCTAATAGTTGAGCTTGAGACAAAGCAATGCCTATTTGGTCTGCTAAATGCTTTAATAATGTTAGCTCAAACTCAGCCCAATAACGCGGCGCCGAGCATTGGTGAGCAATTAATAAGCCCCAAAGGTTTTCCCTAACAAAAATGGGTACTACTAAGTTTGCTTTAACACTAAATTGCTTGAGAAATTCGACGTAACAAGGTAAAATACTACCATTATCAACATCGGTGACGGCGGTAATTTCTCCTTGGCGATATTTCTCTAGATATACCCGTTCAAAGCAAGGGTCAAAAATATCCTGACCAAGGGTGACTGGCCAACCTGAAACTACCGACTCTTGAACAACTCTCCCTGAACCATCTAGATTTAATTTAAAAATTAATACCCGGTCTGCTTGAAGAATTCTTTGCACCTCAGTAACGGTAGTTTGAAGAATTTCTTCAATTTGTAAAGAAGTGCGAATTTTAAGCGTTACTTCTGCAAATAGTCGCGACCGCAAATTTTGGCGCCGTAATTCCTCTTCTGTCTGTTTAATATTAGTGATATCTTGATTAACGGCAATGGCGCCATGTATGTTATTTTCAGCATCCAAAATTGGCAAAGCTGAATTAAGTACGGTTTTATAATTGCCATCGAAACATTGAATTTTAATTACTTCATCAATTGAAGTTTCTCCATATATAACTGCTCTGTAAAGTGCCCATTCTTCTAGTTCTATCCGTTTACCTGTTGATTCCCACCAACTTTTATACTCACAATACTGCTCTATACCAACATACCTGGCGCCTGCCCATATTTGCTCTCCTGCGGGGTTTACTTGCAAGATTTGCCCAGTTTTATCAACAATCCAAACACCCACAGGTAATATTTTTAACACAGTGCGTAACAGTTGCTCATTTTCTAAAAGCGCTGATTCTGCATGTTTACGCGCGCTGATATCACTACCAATACCAAGAAAGCCTGTAATATTATTTTCACTATCACGTAAAGCAGTTACTGACAACAACACAGGAAAATGAGAACCGTCTTTACGAATGTAAGACCATTCACGCTCGTCTACATAGCCACGACGTGCCTTAGCAACAAAAACCTCAAAACCTGGTTCAATTGTAGTAGATAATTCCTGTGATAATTCTTGGGAGCGCTGTAAAATTTCTGAAGAGTTGTGAATAATTGCAGGAGTAGTTTTGCCAATTACCTCAGCAGCAGTATATCCCAAGCATTTTTCTGCAGCAGCATTAAAAGTCCGAATCGTACCGTCTACAGTTGTGGAAATAATTGTGTAGTTTGCGCTATCTAATATTGCCTTTTGTAGTGTTGTAATTTCTTGTAGTGCTAACTCTGCTCGTTGACGTTCGTCAATTTGTGCTTGCAATGCTTGATTTGCCGTCGCTAAATCTGAGGTTCGTTCTCTAACTCGAATTTCTAATTCGTCGTGCGTTCGACGTAAAGCTTCTTCTACTTTTTGACGCTCAATAATTTGCTGTTGCAACTCTTGATTTGCTGCTTTTAATTGTGCAGGACTCGGCAACACTAACGCTTGAGGTATTAAACATACCATAATTATTGCTGTATACGCTGAAATCAACGCTGTAATTGCTTTGATTGTCCCTGATAACCAGTAAATTGGATGCCAAAGCGTCCAAATTTCGATGAAATGGGTAGTTCCACAAGCAACGATAAAAGCTGCGAATAGTAGAAAAACCCAGTTAAAAGGTAAATCGTCACGCTTTTTAACAAAATAAAATAAGGTTATAGGTATGGAATAATATGCTAAACCAATCAGTGCATCAGAAATGACATGCAGTGATACCAATCCAGGTTTCCATAAATAACAATGTCCGTGGGGAATAAAGTAACCTGTTGTAAAAAAGTTATGTAAAAATTCTGACATATTACCTCCTTCACAAGTCCAAGAAACCCGGTTTCTGAAGAAACCGGGTTTCTAATTATTTAACAATCGATTTTGTGCTACTGCTTTCGACTGTTCGAGAGCTTCATTAGCGACTCGGTATAAAGTATCTATATCGGCGCCATCTTCAGGATACTGGACAATGCCAACGTTAAAATTAACACAAAATTGTTTGTTACAGGAGACGTTACATGTCACGTCTCTACATGATGTGGCAAGATTTTTAATGACTTCAGACAGGCGCCTAGTACCCTCAACTTTAGTCATACCACACATTCCAATAATAAATTCAGTACCGCCCCAACGACCAACTACATCCTCGTAATGAAAATTTAACCTTAAAATTCGACCTAAGCGAGATAAAACAGCATCTCCCACAGCATAACCATATTGCTGATTAATTTGCTTAAATTTATCTACCTCTACAATCGCAAAACAAAACTGTTGATTATAATTTTGACTCCACTCTATACACCGATTCAATTCTTGAATAGACTTAGGGCGATTAGCAATACCAGTTAAAACATCCGTTTCTGCTAAACTCTTTAGTAAGCGAGTTCTCTCTAAACGATTGAGAATACGTGTTACTAATTCTACTTTCACAATTGGCTTTATTATATAATCATCGGCGCCTGCTGCAAATACCTCCTGCCTTGTTTTAGTATTATTGTGTGCCGTTAAGAATAAAATTGGAATTGCACTATAACGTGTGTCACTGCGAACAACTTGGCATAATTCAATACCAGTAATTACAGGCATTTCCACATCTAAAATTAATAAATCGGGATTTACAGTTGTTATCACATCCCAAAAACGAGAAGGATTATCGAGGGTATAAACTTTTAAACCCCAAGGTGTAAGCAAAGTTTGCAGAGCAGTTAATATTTGTGGGTCATCATCGACAACCATTACCTTTGCTTCTCTTGAAGGAGTATTCTTTAGTACTTGGGTAACAGCTTCTAGTACTTGAGTTACTGACACAGGTTTTTGCAAAACTCCACGTCCACCGAGACGCGCAATTTTAACGCGGTCAATCAAACTATCTTGCGCGGTAGTTACAATAACTGATAAGGGAGGAGTGCGACTGGTTAATTCCACTAGTAACCCAAGAGCTTCTTCTGCGGTATCACCACAAGAAAGGTCAAGCAATACAATATCAGGACATAAATCTACAATTAGCTTTTTAGCAGTAATTACGTCGGGAGTAACTTGTACCTTGATACCCCAGCTAGAAGCTATAGTAATTAAACTACTTGTAAATTCTATGTCTTCATCGACAATCAGTAGTAAAGGACTTTTATTTAAAGTTTCATTTGAAAGTATTTCTGGAATTTCTTCACCATTCATGCTTTGCAGACAGTCACGCAAGGTACCAACTAATTCAGAAAAGTGAATTATTTGTGAACTATCCAGTGTTTTCCCATTTACAAATAAAGATTCGATTTTACTAGCAACATAAGAACCTTTATCGGAACCAAACATTCCTAGAGAACCAACCAGTTTGTGAGCTTCTTGCTTTACTTTTGATAGCACTTCGTCACCCAGTAATTTATTCTGTAATAAAGTACTCAATGCTTCTTCAATTACAGTAATACGCTGACTAAGAGTTTCTGCTACCTGCTCCCATACTTGGGAGACACCAGTGCTAATTTGACTTTGCTCTGCATATGAAGGGGTTTGAGTTGCTAATTTTAAGTTTTTTTCCTTTTCGACTTCTTTGTGTTTCCGTGTTCTCACTTTCGTGAGTTCTTCCTTCTCAACGGTTTTAAGACGATAGCCAATACCGTACACTGTCTCTATTACATCACTCTTGACTCCCGCAGCTTTAAGTTTTTGACGTAATCCCTTAATATGTGACCGCACGGTATCATCAGAAGGAGGTTCTTCAAATGACCATAAATGCTGAATCAACATTCCACAGCTAAATACTCGCTGTGTATTACGGAGAAAAAGCTCAAGTAGACTATATTCCTTGGGTGTTAAGTGTAAAAGTTGACCATCGCTCATTACTTGGCAAGTGCTGGGGTCAAGTTGTAAGTTCTGCCATACAAGCATTGGAGGTAAGGTAGAACCACCTCGACGCAGTAAAGCACGAATACGAGCTAATAATTCTTGAAAATCAAAAGGTTTGGCTAAATAATCATCGGCGCCTGCATCCAAACCCATAACTTTAGTAGTACTATTGTCTTGGGCAGTTAATAAAAGAATTGGGGTTTTATTACCAGTAGAGCGTAATCTTCGACAAAGACTAATTCCATCAAGCTTGGGTAACATGACATCGAGCAATATCAAATCATAGCTAAAACAGTCCATTAGTTCCCAAGCAGCTTCACCATCTGTTGCAAAATCAACAGTATAATGCTGGTCATTCAAAATCTTGACCAACCTTCCTACAATTAAATCATCATCTTCAACTACGATAATTCTCATAGTTAATTGTTATATTAATTACATTTTATTTAATAACCACAGATATGAAATTTTATTATTTAATTCTGGTCTAATTAGCGATAATCAAACCCTTTTTAATTTTAACCAAGTAAATACATCTTCAACACACACTGCAAGATTTATACCTGGTAATACTGGCAAAATATCCGTCTCGCTTAACATGCTTGGTAAATAATATGGTACAATTTTACTAAAAAATTGTCGATTCTTTGGCATAAGGAAGTTTGATAAATTTTTCCAGAGTAGTTATTGAAGTTAAAATCGTCATAATAAATTTTTGGTGTATACATTTATTATTGTAGGTATTGAATCACGTAAATACATTAACATTTATTTACATTAGGAAAGTGCATGAAACGGCGCCTAAGATCATTCTTATTACGACTAACGGCAAGCGTGCTGGTACTATTAAATTTACATGCCTGTACACAAGCGCCTATTGTAGAGAATGTACAAAATGCAACAACTCAAGCACCTATTTTAGTACGTGCAAAGGCGCCTCCAGCAATACGCAAACCTTCTTCAGTACAGAGCAATAATCTATTTACTTGGCGCAATGTTAATATTCAAGGAATGGGTTATGTTACAGGTCTGGTAATTAGTAAAACTTCGCCTTATGATGTATACGTTCGTACAGATGTAGGTGGCGCCTATCGCTTCGACCGTAAAAATAAAACATGGTTTCCTTTAATGGACATGTTTGACACTAATTTCGCTGGTGGTGGAATTGGAGTAGAAAGTATTGCTGTTGATGGATTGACAAATCGTGTTTATGCTGCTGTAAATCGATATAATTCAACTTTCACAGAAAAAGATAAACTCAAATATAAATATTCAGGTGAAATATTAGTATCTAACAATAGAGGTGTTACATGGCAACCAACAGGTTTAGGAAAACATGATGTTTTCGTCGGGCCAAATAATGCCTACCGTTCAGATACAGGTGAGAGAATAGCAGTTGACCCAAACAAACCAGAATTGATTTACTTTGCTTCACGACGCAATGGTTTGTGGAGAAAAGACGGGAATGCAGAATGGAAGAAGGTTACAGGGTTGCCAGAAGCTAGTAGTTTACCAGAATATCAAAAAGACGGTAAAGATAATAAAGATATACCTGGTTTTACATTTGTTGTATTCGATAAAGCCAAAAATGTATATGTAGGTGTTCATGGTAGTGGAGTTTGGCGCAGTGCTGATGGTGGTAAATCGTGGCAAAATATTAGTAATGAAGGTGCCAAAAATCCAGTACGTGCAGTAGTTGCTAGTGATGGAACATTATATGTAGCGTTTGGGACTTGGGGTGGTAACAACGGCCAAAATACATCGGGAAGTATCCGTAAGTATAGTAACGGTAATTGGACATCTATCACACCAGATGGAGAAGCAAGAGTATATTCAGCTATTACAGTACACCCAAATCAACCTAACACAATAATGGCAGTTGCCGACAAGTTTGTTTATATGTCCACCAATGGTGGACAAAGTTGGAATAAACAAACAATGTATATGGGCGCCTATGATGCAAACAATCCGTCATATAAAATTAATCCTACTGCACCAGGGTATTATCAATCTTACGCTTCAACAGGCGCCGCATCAATAACATTTGACCCCAGCAATGCAAAAAAAGTGTGGTGGACAAACGGTTGGGGAGTTGCGAGCAGTGATGATGTAACGGTAAAAACTCCTGTTTATCAATGGTTGATGAATAATTTGGAAGAATTAGACTTAAATATGGTGCGAGTACCACCCAAACCAAAAGCACAAGGAGGTGCAGATTTATTAAGCGCGACACAAGATAAAATAGGGTTCCGGCATGTAAGTCGTTATGAAGTACCTACAAAAAGTATTAGTCCCCAAAATATAGCTATCAATCCTAGTTATAAATGGGCAAACCCTGATTGGAAAGTATATCCTGTTCCTTTTCCTCACGTCGCAGGCGCCACAGGAATGGATTTTTCGTATAATAATCCTGACCATGCAGCATTTGTAGGTTTTCATCAATGGCAAGGGTTTTGGGGAATACATGGTGTAACTAGTGATAACGGTAAAACTTGGAGAGCATTCGAGTCTATCCCTACAGAAGAGCTTTGGAAAAGTGATAAGTCAGGAAAAGAGAAAGTTTATGCAATAGGTGGACAAATAGCTATGTCCCCAACGAACCCAAAAAATATGGTATGGGCGCCGACTTGGGGAACTTGGACGCATTATACTAACGATGGTGGTAAAACTTGGCGCCTTGCGCGTAATCTAGATTATAATCCCCCACCTAAGCCGTTTGACGATAAGAATAACGACCATTTACATTACCAAGCTTTACCCAAGTCTTGGTCGAACAGCATTAGTCCGTGGTTGAGTTCATATATTTTGGCAGCAGATAGAAAAGACCCTCAAGGCAAAACGTTCTATTATTATGATGTTAGTGGGTTTTATTATAGTAATGATGGTGGCGCCAGTTGGAGTAAGAGCAAAGCAAATAATTTACCTGGTTGGTTAATTCGTCCTGCTATTATAAGTAACCCAACACAACAGGGTGATGTATGGATGAGTTTCGCGCGTAACCCTGAAGATGCAAATGGTAATTCGTTGTATCATTCTACTGATGGTGGAAAGTCTTTTAGTAAAGTGGCGTCAGTCAAAACCTGTGAATTTGTGACTTTCGGTAAAGGTAAATCTAATAAAGTTCCGTATATTTACATATTTGGTCGTGTTGGTAATGCTTCCTTAGACACAATATACAAATCTGAAGATATGGGCAAGTCTTGGAGTCGTATTAGTGACCCTGATGTTTTACAGTTTCCTGGAATTACTTATATAGAGGGTGATATGCGTACACCAAACTTGGTATATGTAGCTTTGACAGGACGGGGGATTATAGTTGGTGAAAGTAGGCAACAAATGTAACAAATAGTTAATTATTACTCTTGTGGAGCAGGCATCCTTGCCCGCCCATTATTACAACTGGTGTAATATTGCTAAATACATTTGATTTCTTTTGTCTAACTGTGTATGGTGTTTTCGTGTCAGTACCCACTGTTGCCATAATTGATGACGTTTATCGACCAGCAAATTTGTCAGAGTTGGCAAATTCTCTGTAAAGTCTTTACCAAACACATGTATTAACCAGTCTTCCAAAACATCGCTGTTGTGAATTTCTCCTAATATATTTTGGACATTCTTAACTTCGGTAAGATGCTCTGTGTAATTTGAGCCGTAAAATTCGGTAAATAATTCCATTTGAGAGTGCAGACGTTTAGCTTGTTTGCGTAAACTGTGGAGAACTTCATAGTTAGAATCTAAACTTTGCTCAATCTGTAATTTAGTCATTCCTCTCAGATAACTTCTTAATAAAGTAGTCGAAGTCATAACTCTATTATTAGGGACTCGCGACATTCCAAATTGCCAACCGGGATGTAAAAGAAAGTTACTTACCTCTGGTAATAGTAAATCTGGCAGCGCTAAATTGATTGGAAGTAACGCTGATTCTTGGTATTTTGGTTCTTCTAACCAATAAGAGAGCGAACTTTTCAAGAATTTGTAACGCGCGTCTTTGAGAGTTTCTTGTACCAATAGGAATTCTTGCGAGCGCTGAAAGTCAATTATATCTCTGGCCTTTTCTAAATGCTTAAGTTCTTGAGATGGTAAATGGGGCTGAAAACTCTTTTCTAGAGATTCTTTGAGTAAGTCTAAATCTCGGACTTTACCTAGGCGCCGTGCTATTTTACCAATATTACGTTCTGTAACAAAAGACGGTAAATCAACGACGAATCCAAACTGACTGACTATAGTGCGTAGGCGCCTTATTCCTACACGCATTTGATGTAACGCTTCTGGGTGTTCATCGTTCTTTAATGTCTTTTCCCATTTCAAATTTTTGTTGAAGTGCTTTTGAATCGCCTGGTAAGCATAGTCACCTAAAGTTTTGACAACAGGTTGCGTCACTAATGTCATAAATTCACGCCTAATTACAGTTGAGGGTCTTACATCAATGAAGCGTTTAACTTATCGGTATCAATGATGAGACGCTCTGTTCTTTTCGATTTAATTGCCTAACTTATGCCTATTAACATAAATAAGCTATTTGTCACGGTTAACCCACTTAAAATTTAGCAATATTTTCTCGCTACAAAAAAATGGTCAACTCATAGTTATTACTACAACATGCAATATTATTGAATTTACTATCATCTATCGAAAGAATGATTCAATGTAACAATTAATTGTGTTCATCAATACAAATACGATGGTTAGAGTCGCTTTATGGGTTGAGTATTAGTAAATACAAACTTACTTATATGTTTGTGTAATATCATAATACATAGAGTAATATAAAATAATAATTTGTAACCGTAAGGACTATAATTTTATGACGGTCGTACAAGAACAAAGATACTTTTCACCCGAAGAATACTTAGAACTCGAAGTTAATTCTCAAGAGCGCCATGAATACATTAATGGTAAAATAATTACGATGACAGGCGGGACACCAAATCATAACCAGATTGCTCTTAATCTAAGCGGCGCTATGAACTCGACTTTGAAGCGTCATCACCGTGTCTTTATGACAGACCAAAGATTATGGATACCTAAAAAGAAAATTCATACTTATCCTGACGTAATGGTAGTTAGAAAGCCTCTAAAGCTTCAAGAAGGGCGTAGAGATACAGTTATTAATCCACTAATCATTGCTGAAGTATTATCAAAATATACAAAAAGTAACGATAAAGATGAAAAATTTACTGCTTATCGGACAATCGAAAGCTTTCAAGAGTATCTTTTAATCGACCAGTATACAATACATGTTGAGCAATATTCTAAAACTGATAATAATAAATGGATATTTTCAGAATACGACGAGGAGAATGCAACGATTTCGTTAACTTCTGTCAAATTTGAAATTACTGTCGCAGATATCTACGATAACGTTGAGTTTGAATCAGAATAACAATTGAAACGGGCAAGGATGCCCATTCCACAATAAAATTTTGTTTTATGATGTTTTATACTATTATCATTGCTAATTATTGTTTGGCTGCTTTTTCTTTGCGTTCGCTGTGGCGGTCGGTAAGATAATCGACTTTATCGCGTAAAAGTACGGTAAACTTATATAGTTCTTCCATAACATCAATAACTCGGTCGCGTAATGGTGAGTCTTTCATTGTGCCGTCTTCGTTAAATTGTTCGTATGCTTTAGGTACCGAAGACTGGTTGGGAATTGTAAACATCCGCATCCAGCGTCCAAGAATTCGCAATGTGTTTACTGCGTTGAATGACTGAGAACCACCGCTGACTTGCATTACTGCTAAAGTTTTACCTTGAGTTGGACGAATTGAACCGATATTAAGGGGAATCCAATCAATTTGATTTTTCAGAATTCCCGAAACGTTACCGTGCAATTCTGGTGATGACCACACTTGCCCTTCTGACCACATACTTAGTTCGAGCAATTCTTGCACTTTAGGATGCGTATCGGGGACACTTCTATGAATTGGTAATTCTCTTGGGTCGAAAAATCGAACTTCGGCGCCGTATTCTTCAATAATTCGTGCTGCTTCTTCTGCTAAAAGACGACTATAGGAACGTTCGCGTAATGAGCCATACAAAAATAAAATTCTTGGTTTGTGGTTAAACGTTGTCATCATTAAAATACTTAAAAATAATAAAATACTTGTACGGTGTGTGATGCCACGTAAAAATTGTAACCTATCAATAATACTTATGGCATCACGCGCCGAAGTACTAATTATGACTCAAAATTGTTTCTGCTTACGCAATACTTCTGCAATAGTCAAATCTAATTGAGGTTTACCCGCATATACTGTTCCTATTTTGCCAGTATTCAGTTGAACATAACCGATACGATATGCTTCATCTGGTAATGGCACATAACCTAAAGAACTTACAACCGAAGGCGCCTTTTGTAAGTAATAGTTAACAAATTGGTACGCTTGCCCTTTATTTTTAGTGTACTCAGGATTAATGTAAATAAATAAAGGTCTAGATAAAGGCTGATATGTATTGTTCTCTACTGTTTTCGTTTCAGGTAATACAGCACCTTTACCGTTATCTACAGCTACAAGTCTTAACTTATCTTTATGTTCTTGATAATACGCATATCCAAAATAACCTAAAGCATCCTGGTCTTTACTGACACCGTTTGCAATCACATCGTCATCTTCGCTAGCTGTATAATCAGTACGACTAGCTCTAGCTTTTCCGACTGTTGCTTCAGTGAAGTAGTCAAAGGTACCAGAGTCTTTACCAGCACCAAACAGTTTGATGGGTCGGTCGGGCCAAGACGCACGGATTTGTGACCACTTGGTAATTTTACCTTGGGCACCAGGTTCCCATAACTTCTTCAATTCATCTACAGTAATATCTTTTGCCCAGGTATTCTGAGGATGAACAACTACCGAAAGAGCATCAAAAGCAACAGGAATCTCAATATACGCAACATTATTTTTTCTACAAGCTTCCATCTCTTCGGTAGTTATCGGTCGAGAAGCATTGCTGATATCTATTTCTCCTGCACAAAATTTCTTAAACCCACCACCCGTACCAGAAAAGTTAACCTGAACTTGCACTTTATTGTTTTGATTCGCAGCATATTCTTTACCAATCGCTGCTGTTATCGGATATACCGTACTTGAACCATCTATTTTTATTGTGGTAAGAGTATCAGAATTACTTACTTGAGTTAAATTTGGCGCCGTTCCTGTCTGAGCAGACTGGTCAGACGTAGAGGTACAACTCGCCAATGCCAATATTCCCGCAATCAAAGTCAAATTCTTCACGACGACGTTCATTTACTTCACTCCTAGAGAGTAGTACCAAAAGTATACACACATTATTTCAAATAAACTTGATGCATAATTATGGATAATAGCAAAAAAACATAAAACTTATCAAAAAAAATTGATGCTTAGTCGCTATCGACTAAAAAATGTATATTTTGCTACTTCAATATATACGTGGATACAAAACTTATCAATTTTTTTTGAAATAATGGGCAATAATGCATCAAAAAAAGTTGATTAGTATGTATACTAAGTAATTGTTCTTGCTTTATTTTCACGTTCAAAAAAAGTTGCAGCGTTTTAATTATTCATTAACTGTTTGTTAACCAATAGTTAATTATTTGGGAGAATTCATGGCGGTAAGAGTTGGAATTAATGGATTTGGAAGAATTGGGCGCTTGGTATTGCGAGCAGCTTGGGGTTGGTCGGATATTGAGTTTGTGCATATTAATGAAATTAAAGGTGGAGCTGAGACAGCCGCTCACTTGTTGAAATTTGACTCAGTTCATGGACGCTGGGGACAAGAAGTTGTAGCCAAAGAAGATAAAATTCTTATAGATGGTAAGGCATTGACTTTTAGTGAGTTTAGTAAGCCAGGTGATGTAGACTGGGCAAGTTTGGGAGTAGATATTGTTGTAGAGTCTTCTGGCAAGTTCCGAACACCTGATACTTTGGCGCCTTATTTTGCGAGAGGAGCTAAGAAAGTGATTGTTGCGGCGCCGGTGAAGGAAGAAGCTTTAAATATAGTCATGGGGGTAAATGACTATCTTTACGAACCTGAGAAACATCATTTATTGACGGCGGCATCTTGTACTACAAATTGTTTGGCGCCTGTAGTTAAGGTAATTCATGAAGGTATAGGCATTAAGCACGGGTTAATTACTACAGTGCATGACCATACCAATACCCAAACTATAGTAGATGCACCCCATAAAGATTTGCGACGAGCTAGAGCTACAAATATGTCGTTGATTCCAACTACAACAGGTTCAGCAACAGCAATTGGTTTGATATATCCCGAACTTAACGGTAAGCTCAACGGACTTGCTGTGCGTGTACCTTTGCTTAATGCATCATTAACAGATTGTGTATTTGAAGTGGCAAGACCCACTACAAAAGAAGAAGTTAACAGTTTGCTTAAAGGCGCCGCGAATGGTGAACTTAAGGGTATTCTCGGTTATGAAGAATTACCACTAGTCTCAATCGATTATAAAGATGACCCTCGCTCATCGATAATTGATGCGCTTTCCACGATGGTAGTAGACCAAACTCAAGTCAAAATTTTAGCTTGGTATGACAACGAATGGGGCTATGCAAATCGCATGGTTGAACTCGCGCGCAAAGTAGCTCTTACTCTTTAACGCTCATCACTCAGCACTCATCACTCAGCACTCAGCACTCATCACTCATCACTTCATCACTCAGCACTCATGACAAACACTAATTTAAGAAACTATATCTTAGTAACGCTTACATATTGGGGCTTCACAATAACTGATGGTGCCTTGCGAATGTTGGTGTTACTTTATTTTAACCAGATAGGTTACAGCCCAATTCAAATTGCCTCGCTGTTTCTGTTTTACGAAATTTTTGGTATTGTCACCAACTTTTTAGGTGGGTGGATTGGTTCACAATTCGGACTAAAATTAACGCTTTACTCTGGAATAGGGCTACAAATATTCTCTTTAGTAATGTTGTCTGGGTTAAATCGTGGTTGGCCTGAATGGGTAGCGGTACTATTTGTGATGGTTGCACAGGCATTTTCTGGAATAGCCAAAGACCTGACTAAAATGAGTACAAAAAGTGCCATACGCTTAGTTGTACCCCAAGATGCTCAATCTGCACTGTTTAAATGGGTAGCAATACTTACTGGTTCTAAAAACGCTCTTAAAGGTATTGGTTTTTTTGTTGGTAGTGTGCTGCTGTCTGTATTTGGCTTCGTGAATGCTCTATGGATAATGGCAGCAGGGCTATTTGTAATAATGTTTACAGGTTTAATGCTTCCGAAAGGAATGGGAAAAATCAAGAAAAAAGTCAAATTTTCCCAACTCTTTTCTAAAAGCCAGGAAATCAATATTCTTTCAGCTGCGAGATTCTTTCTGTTTGGTTCCAGGGATGTTTGGTTTGTAGTTGGTTTGCCAGTATTTTTACGTAGTGTACTGAGGTGGACATTTTACCAAGTCGGAGGTTTCTTAGCTATTTGGGTAATTGCTTATGGTATTGTGCAATCATCTGCCCCAACCTTGCTAAAACGTTTTGGTTCCGGTCGTCCTCCTAGTGCATCAACTATTCAATTTTGGACTTTTACCTTAACCGCAGTACCAGCGGTTATTGCCATTGGTTTACAAGCAGGTATTGAGCCTAACACCGTAATTATTGCTGGACTACTTTTATTTGGTTTAGTATTTGCCTTCAACTCCGCAGTTCATTCTTACTTAGTATTAGCATTTACCGATGATGATAAAGTCGCGTTGAATGTAGGCTTTTATTACATGGCTAACTCAGCCGGAAGATTAGCTGGTACAGTATTATCAGGAGTCATTTTTCAAGCTTTTGGATTGGTGGGGTGTTTATGGACATCAATGGTATTTATTTTAGCTGCCGGAGTAGTATCGTTGAAATTACCTAACCCTCAACCAAGTAAAGACATAGCATGGAAGGCAGGCGAAGGTGATTAATTAAAGGGTTTTACCCATTTACAATACCTAATATATGTCAAAAGCAAGCAACAAAGAAACCTTAACGTTGGTCTTAGCTCTGCTTATCACTGGCGGGCTAGCAGCAGGTGGTATATGGTACTTCCAAGGTAATTTATCTAATCAGAGCATAGAGAAGACTGACGATAATCAAAATCGTCAAGTTCAAAATTCTACAAATCAAATTATTGGAACGTCAAGCTTAGACACCAGTTTGCCAAGCCCCAGTGTGTTGACTATTGATGGTAGCGTAACAATGGTCGCTGCGATTAAACAGTTACAAATAGCTTTTTCATTACTTAATCCATCTTTGTCTACAACTTATGGTGTACCCGATGGTAAGCCGAATGGAACTAATGCGGGGATCAAAAATCTAATTGATGGTAAAGTTTTGATGGCTGCTTCTTCCCGGCGCCTGAAACCAGAAGAAATTCAAGCAGGTATTGTGGGAATTCCAATTGCAAAAGACGCTTTAGCTGTAACAATAGGTATCAACAATCCCTACCAAGGGGGATTGACAATGGCGCAATTAAAAGAAATATTCCAAGGAAAAATTACAAACTGGTCAGAAGTGGGGGGACCCAACGCACCAATTAAAGTCATTAACCGTTCTCGCGATAGCGGTACTCACACCTTTTTTCAAGATGTAGTTCTTTTAGGAGAAGCGTTTGCTCCAGATGGGGCAAACTTTAAAACGCTTGAACGAGATGAAACCACACCAATATTGCGCGCGTTAGGGAAAGATGGCATAAGTTACAGTACCGTAACCCAAATTGAAAACCAAAAAACCGTTCGCATCGTTCCTATCGATGGAATATCCCCCACAGATCAAACCGCTATTCAAAACGCATCTTATCCAATTAGCCGAGTAGTCTACCTAGCAGTACCACAAAAAACCAATCCAGCAACAAAACAATTTATAGACTTCACCTTATCTACTCAAGGACAACAAATAATCAAAAGAGCAGGTTTTATTCCTATCCAATAGCGGTTAAACTCAATGCAACAGCCAACAACTCAGCCAATTGCAGAAAATTTATGGTGGGTAATCTCAAACACATTAGCAGGTGTTCGTAAACCAACCCTAGAAGAACTAAGCGAACTGAAAGCTGCGGGAATTAGTGCAATTGTTTCAGTCATG
>ERZ1066121.226-NODE-226-length-53064-cov-9.225962_pt1 | contig 53064 bp, 52 predicted proteins | sample MGYA00382768_ERZ1066121 | MGnify/ENA primary metagenome ERZ1066121 (study PRJEB33369, sample SAMEA5778351) | biofilm metagenome | biome: Industrial cooling water; feature: Water cooling tower basin; material: Biofilm | place: United Arab Emirates | collected...
CTACAACTTCTTTAAAATTCAAGTTTTCAAACATTTGAACAAGAATTTTTCGTAGTTCTTTCTCTGTAAGAGATTTAAGCTTGTCTTTGATTTGCTGTCTAGTTTTCTTCATGGCCGATTTTTAAAATTACTTATAAAGATCTCCAGTAAAACTCTCGTAGCTTTGTTATTAGCTGGAGCATTTTCTTCAAACCTAAAATACCTAACTCTTGATAATTTCCTTTTCAATAGTAAGAGCTAGGACATCTTTCATTAATCAAGTCATCTCTCATTTTGTTCAGTGACTGAATAGTGGCGATCTCTTTCATCCAACTTTATCAATCTCTTTCATCAACCTGTCCGTTTCGGTCAATGCCACAATAATTTTCTGATAGTGTAAAATATCATCAAACTCCAACTTTTGATTTTTGCGGTCTTTGAGCCATTTTTGGGCTGGCTGGTAACCACCAATGTAAAACTCCCACGCAATTTGCGGTACACTATAAAAATATTGCGTTTCGTTAATGTACACTTTTCCGTTCTCGTATTTCGGTTTCCTTATCACATTATCTCCGTCAATTGGATACTGTGTAATGAATTGCTCAACAACCGGACTTTCCAACAAGTGAATTTTGCGAATTTCTCCACCCAATTTTACCAATCGCCAAAAAGTTTCTTTGTCTTTTGGGTAAGGCACTCTCGGAAAATCTATTTTTAAATACTCTTTGTATTTTTCTCGGTAAGTAGGGGAATACAATACTGCATAGACGTAGTCCAAAATGTCGATTGGTGCAAATGTGTCCTTGGCGGTTTCTTTTTCTTTAGTAAAAGTTAATCCTAACTTTGCAGCTATTTGCCTTAAAATTTCTGTGTTTAGGTTTGGGGTTCTTCCTGATGTTTGGCTGATCGTTTGTTGTTCACTTGCTTGGGGATATAGATAAAGAGGAAAAACATTTGAATTATCTAAAGAAGAAGTCAAACTTTTATCCGTAATTGAATTAGAAACGAAATAATTTTGAGCCGATTCATCTCTTCCAATTTTTACACAAACGATTGAATAATTATTTTCAATTAAATTATTCATAACTTCTTCTCTTCCCCAATCAACCATTTTTTTTGAATAGTAGATGTATCTTTTGTCGAAAGGTCTATATGAAATGAATTTAATATTGCTATCGTGATTTTCTTTGGTCAATTCCTTTCTTGCTTTTGACATTTCCCAGCCACGTGTATCTCCAGGTAAATATTTTCCAGAAGAATTTATGCCAAAGTATTTAGTTCTAACGCTCAAGTCGTCAATCGATAAATCGGAAAATTCTATAATTCGATTTAATAGGGTCATTTTGTTCATATCAATTACAAAATGGTCTCTTGCGGTTGTCACACCCATTGACTGTTTCTTAAACAGATCTGAAACAAGGATGCCCTGATTATATTCAGCAATTGCATTATAATTTACTGGGATAAAAAACAGATTTGGCTTTTCTGGTTTTAGTTCTTTAAAATCCGTAGAAGAAATTGTGTTTTCAGATAGAAAATCGTACTTAGTTTCTCGTTTGCCATAAAGGTCAAAATGAAATACTTTACCCAAATCTTTGTTCTTCTTTCCTGTTTTTATAAAAATGTTTATCGATACACCCTGCATAATGTCAAATACATTGACATCAACACTTCCATCAGGTGCATTTTCCTTTTTCTTACTATTCCCGTGTAAATCAATGGTGTAAATCTTATCATACGTTTTCAGAAGATGCCAACGCATTCCCCTAAAAGTGGGATTGTCTAAAAATCCGTGTGGATTAATAAATGCTAAAATACCGCTTCCGTTTTTTTCAATGAAGTGTTGACCGTATCGCAAGAATTTTACATAATCGTCATTCAGCCAATGTTTTCGTTCATTAAAATGGACTCCATCAACATATTTATAGTCTTCGATCAGTTTGCTTATCCATTCGCCATTGTTTGAAGATATTCCACTATACGGTGGATTGCCAATAATACACATTACGGGTGCATCTCTTTTGATGTGATTGGCTTCATTGGCTTCTGTGCTTAACCAATTGGCAAATAAAGTTCCTGTGTCGTGGTGGTATTCTTCTAAACTGTTAGTAAGGTAAACTCTAAACCGTTGATTGGTGGTTGGTTTGTAGCCTGTTTCCGTCAATAGCAAATCTAATTTAAGGTGGGCCATTGCATAACTAGCCATTAGTAACTCAAAACCGTTGAGGCGAGGCAACAAATGTGTTTCAACATAATTGCTCCAAATGCCTTGTTGTCCTTCAAACTTTTTGTGAATGTGTTTTACCACTTCGGCAAGGAAAGTTCCCGTTCCTGTGGCAGGGTCAAGAATCTGTACTTTGTGAACTTCCTGCTCCGTCTTTTTGCCTTGAACATCAACTTTTATTTTGGTCCTGCTTGTATCCGCTAAACCTTGAGGCAAGTCGAATTCCGTCTTTAGAATATCATCAACTGCTCGAACCATGAAATTTACGACGGGTTGCGGAGTGTACCAAACGCCGCGAGATTTACGTAATTTCGGGTCATATTCGCTGAGGAAAGTTTCATAAAAATGGATGATTGGGTCTTCCATTCTGGTTGACTTCCCATAGTTTTTTAAAATTTCTTCGACATTACAAGCCAAAAATATATCTACCAAACTGTCAACTATCCATTTTATACGGTCGTCAATGTCGGGTCCTGCGATGTAGCCAAAAAGTTTTCGTAAAAACGGATTTGATTTCGGAATAAGTTCAGATGCTTCGTGACGGCTGAAAGTTGGCAAGGTGGGATCGTGTAAGCGAGCTGCAAACATTCCATAAGCTATGGTTTGAGCGTAGACATCTGCAAAACCTTGTGGGGTGATATCGTGAATTAAGATTTGCTTGAAGGCCAACATTTGATCTTTTAGCGTACTGTCCTCGTGGCTCACTTCATCACTTGTCAAAGCTTTGCAAATAACGTCAGATAGAAGACGGGCTTTTCCGGCCATCATTTCTGCTAACTTCTTGCTGCTCTTAATGGTCTGTCCGACGTGGGTGCAAAAGTCTTTGATTAAATTTTCAAAAGCCGCAAAATTATCGGGTAAAGGTTTTATGCCGTTTGCCTCAATCTCTCCAATGGAAATTTTTGTAACAAATATGCCGTCACGATACAGATGAAAACTTAGATAATCTGTGAAGATTAAGTTGTTTAATGAACTCTTGTAACGGTCAAATTGTTCTTTATTACCTGTCTTCTTTGCTCCGTCAAGATCTTTGTCTCCAATATCTTTTGCTTCGATAAATCCAACTGGAATATCTTTTTTAGTCAGGATGTAATCCGGTGCCCCACAACTTTGTCTTTTAGGTTCATTAGTAGCTCTAATAGTTGGCACAAGAGCTTCTAACAAATTCTGTAAGTCACCTCGGAATGTATGTTCAGTTGAATTTCCAAGTCTATACCGCTGATTAATGTTGTCTAGATACTGATTTAAAGTCATATTTAGTCTTTTCTAATCCTTTATTCGAAGTTCGTCTAGGTTCTGCATGAACCGCTCCAATATTACCACTTTTGGACATTCATTTTAATCCATATCGATAGCTTTTTTAGAAAAAAATAGAAATGTCGGGAAAATGTCGGGAAAGAAAATAAAAAACCCCAGTAAATACTGGGGTTTTAGTGACCTCGACAGGATTCAAACCTGTAACCTTCTGAGCCGTAATCAGATGCGCTATTCAGTTGCGCCACGAGGCCTTTTGCGGGTGCAAATATAGTCATATTTTTTGCATTCCAAATTTAAATTTTAAAAAAATAGGACCGCCGTAAATAAAGAGCTCAGGTGCAGCAATTTGCAGCGTCTGTTTTTTCTTAGGTTCGCGTGAGGGGGTGCAGCGGCATCCCCCGCTTGCGGGGATATAGCGGAAGACCCGACCCGCCGCAGCGGCTTGTCCGCAGCGGCGGGGCACGCCCACCTAAACTTAACAAGAAGAAATATTGTTTTAACCTGAATTTGTCAAGGCTTCGCAAACACACGTTAATTTAAAGCCAACTAAATCTAAAAGAGGCTGCACCTTCGACAATTGCGGCACTACCTTTAATAAAAAAACAGCGGTCTCATGCTCCCTTTTGATGGCGTAAAAGTATTTGAGGCCAACAATGATTTCCGATGCCAACTAAATAACGGGCGGCTGACTCATAATCGTTTGGTGTAATTTGGTTTTATTTTGTTTTGGTGGGAAGGCCTGGAGAAAAATCTTCAGGCCTTTCGTTATTCCTCAAAGTAGGACGGCAAATCAATATTTGCGGGTCCGTTAATTACTTTGCCGTCACCGCTGAAGCGGCTGCCATGACACGGGCAATCCCACGATTTCTCATCGGCATTCCACAGCACCGTGCAGCCCAGATGCGTACATCGCGCGGAAACGGCGTAAATCTTCCCGTTAGCCGACTTATGCACGCCGTAGGTTTTGCCGTCAATCGACAAGAGCTTGCCTTCGCCGGGCAATATTTGCGAAATTTCGTGTTCAGCGGCTTTTTGCGGAGAGATTTGCCACTGCGATTTTAATTCCTCAAAGAGCTTTTTAAGCACAATTCCTGTCTCCGAAAGGGTAATTCGGGACGGACTGTACACGCTTTCCCACGGATTTTGGCGCTCGAGAATGAGATCGCTAACCAGCATTCCACCAATGGTGGCGTGGGTCATACCGTTTCCGCTATCGCCGGTAATCATATAAATATTTGGCGCGTCCATCGGACTTCGTCCTATAAATGCAATGCCGTCATGAGGTTCCATTACCTGCCCCGACCATTTGTAAATTACCTCGCTTATTGGGAAATATTCTCTTGCCCAACGTTCGAGGTTGGCGTACCGCTGGTGTTCAGGAACGTCGGTATCCGTTGTTATTCCGGTAGGATGATCTTCCCCTCCGCAGATCAGAAGGTCGTGCGATTCGTTGTAGCGATGTAGCCGAACGTAATGATAGGGTGCCACGTCACTGTCCATGGTGTAGTCGCCCGTATCCCACCAAAGCGCCTGAGGCAGCAGACCTTTTTCTACCAATCCTCCGATTACATACGAACGGTAGGCAAATTGCTTCATGGGCATAATAAACCTGCTGTTAACAGGCGCATTGGTAGCGACGACGATGTGGGAAGCTTCGACGCGATATCCCTCGGTGGTTTGAATTCCTTCTTTGGTAACCTCCTGTGCGTGCGTGCCCGTAAAAATGCGGCCGCCGTATTTAACGATCGCTTGCTCGAGTCCGCGAAGGTATTTTAAAGGATGAAATTGCGCCTGCGAAGGAAATTCGAGTCCGGAAACCTCTTTTTTAAGCGCGGGCACTTTCTCTACCGGATTTGTGTAAAGTCCGGCTCTTTGCGTGGCCTCATACTCTTTCTTCAGCGCGTCTTCCTTATCGGAGGGGTGAAGGAACAAAAAGCCGGACACCCGTTCGAAATCGCAGCTGATTTGTTCGCGATCGGCGGTTTCGGCAATAAAATTGATGGCCGCGAGATGGCTTTCAGCCATTAGCCGACTTTTAGCTTCTCCTACTGCTTTTTCCAAATTGTAATACCGATCGTCCAGTGCGGCGGTGAGGTGTGCTGTGGTGCGACCGGTTTCGCCGCTACCGGGTCTACCGTCTTCTACCAAAACCACACTTTTGCCAGCTTTGGCTAAAAGATAAGCAGTGGTCATTCCGGCAAGGCCGCCCCCAACGATAACAACGTCCGCACTTACATTTTCACGCAGTGGATGCAATGGTTCTTCGTTTTCGGCGGTCCATACAGGAGTGTGTGCGCCTGCCGTGGTTTTGTCGTAGTTTGTGCTTTTTTCCATAACTAAAAGATTGATGTTTCTTTTAAAGTTACAGAATGCGGCTGTGGATATTCGGCGGTTTTAAGAAAAGTTTGCGTTTATTCGATATGAAAACTGATGGGATACTGATACAGGCAGCGAACCGGTTTTCCGTTCACCACCGCGGGCTGCCAGGTTTCTTTAAAAAGCGACAAGACGCGGACTGCTTCCGCTTTCATCTGATCGTACAGTGCCTTTTCGGCGGCTTTTTCTTCCGGAGTTTGAAGGGGTACAACGTCCAGAGGGAGGTAATCGCGCACATCAATATGAACGGCTTTTTCAGAGGTCATTTGTCCGTCCGGCTCAATGATGAAACTGGTGAAGATTCGAATCTTTTTATTATGAATGTCAGGAATCTTGTAATTTTCGCTGATAAACATGGTTAATTTATACATTCCTTCCGAAAGATTAGGCTTCGCATCGACGTCGGTAGAGCGGTAGACCTGCTCAGAAACATCTGGTTGAGCGTAGCATATCAGAAAAGAAATAATTAAAAGGAATGTAAGGAAAAACTTCATACTCAAAAAATTGATCGCGCAGCCGAAGATAAAAAAAATAGTGGATGCACCAAAGTAAGTTCGATTGCGGTCGAAACTTCAGGCCGCATAAATAAAAATTATTAACAACAAATGGTTAATTTTTCATTCGATCGATGGTGGTGGATTAAATAGAATGCCCTAAATTTGGGGAAATTTTAATTAACTTATCATGAAAAAAATTACTTTGATGTTGGGTCTAATCCTGCCTACGCTTGGATTTGCTCAATCAAGCTGCGCCACTGCAGAAGAAGTATTTCCGGATGTCCTGAATACTCTCGATGCATACATTGGCGAACTTGCTACTGATTTGTCTTGTACAGAATGGGGTGCTCAGCAAAATCAGGCAAACGGAAACTGGTATGTGTATACTGCTAATTTAAGTGGTGTTGCGCTTATCACTTCTGATTCTGAAATTTTCCCGGGCAACGCAGGTCTTGACACAAGATTAGTTGTGTACACAGGAACTTGTGACAACCTTACTTGTTATGAGTCACAAGATGACGTTAATTTCCCTGACAACAACACTTCTTCTTTGATTATGCCAATCGTTGCTGGTCAGACTTACTACATCTATTGGGATGACGCATGGAGCGATGTTGCCGGATTTGACTGGACAATTGTAGAGCAAGCGGCGGACTGCACTACTACTATCCCATACTCTACTACATTTAATGATCCAATAAACTTCTACGGATGCTGGAATGTGGTTGACCTTGATGCTAACGGAACGGCTTGGATCCCACAAGAACTTGACCTGGATAATGATGGAGTTTTAGAAACTTTTGCTACCAATGGATCTAACGGAGAGAACCCTAAAAATGACTGGTTGTTCTCACCTGCTTTGACTCTTGAGGCTAATCAGGCTTATGACATTAGCTATAGCTTTAATGGTGCTAACGGTCAGGTTAACGACGCTAACGAAACCATTACTTCGTACATCGTGAATGCGCCAAACGCTACTTTTACATTCAGCCAGGAAATTGCTACTAACAGCGGGGTAATTCAAAATGGAGATTTTGCTGACCTGCAAGCTTTAGCTACTACTGCGTCAGGAGTTTTCGTACCTGCAACTACCGGCGAGTACTACCTTGCATTTAACGCTACTTCTCCACCAAACAGCGCGTTCTTGCTATTGTTTGACGCATCTGTAGAACCAAATCTTTCTTCTGCTGAGTTTGACAACACTAAAGTTCGCGTATTCCCTAACCCGGTTGCTTCAGAACTTAGCGTAGTTGCTCCAAACGGTGTTGAATCTATCGAAGTATTCAACATGCTTGGTCAGCGTGTGGCTGCTCAATCTTTCTCATCTAACGATGTAAGAATGAATGTTGCTGAACTTACTGCCGGTGCTTACACTGTTAAAGTAACTTCTGCTGGTGCAGTTCAAACTACAAAAATTGTTAAGCAGTAATTAACTGTTATATGAGAGAAGGGCTGTCGAACGACAGCCCTTTTTTTTTATCTTTTTTTTGGGTCCTCCTTTGGGTGGTTTCGGCTCCGCTCAACCACCCAAAGGAGAACCAATTTTAATCCGAAACCACCTAAAGGAGGACCACTTTTAATCCAAAACCACCCAAAGGAGAACCAATTTTAATCCGAAACCACCCAAAGGAGGACCACTTTTAATTCGAAACCACCCAAAGGAGAACCAATTTTAATTCGAAACCACCCAAAGGAGGACCACTTTTAATTCGAAACCACCCAAAGGAGGACCACTTTTAATTCGAAACCACCCAAAGGAAGACCACTCTTAATTCGAAACCACCCAAAGGAGGACCACTTTTAATTCGAGACCATTTCAGATTGGTTGCGGAATACCAGTTCACCGTCAAAACAATCCAGCAAAATAATGGTCTCGCTTTTTATGCTCCCGGCTAATATCTCTTTCGAAAGTCGGTTCATCACTTCTCGTTGAATCAGACGCTTAACCGGACGTGCTCCATACTGTGGGTCGTATCCTTTTTCAGCGAGATATGCAATGGCTTCGGGCGTTGCATCCATAGTTATGTGCTGTTGTGCCAGAAGTCGTATTACCGCTTTCAACTGCAATCCTACTATTTTTCGAATGTCTTCACCGGAAAGTGGCGTAAACATTACGATTTCATCGATACGGTTGAGAAACTCCGGCCGCACGGTCTGACGTAACAGACCCAGTACTTCTACTTTTGCCAATTCTGCCGCCTCATCAACAGAACCGCGCAGATTTTCGAATTTTTCCTGAATAATACCGCTCCCGATATTGGAAGTCATGATAATAATAGTATTTCTAAAATCCGCCAAACGTCCTTTATTATCCGTAAGCCTCCCCTCGTCGAGAACTTGCAGCAGAATGTTAAACGTATCAGGATGCGCCTTTTCGATTTCATCGAGCAGCACGACAGAATACGGCTTCCTCCGCACTGCTTCCGTAAGCTGACCGCCTTCGTCGTAACCCACATATCCCGGAGGCGCTCCCACGAGACGGCTAACGCTATGTCTTTCCTGATACTCGCTCATATCAATTCGAGTAATGGCATTTTCATCATCAAAAAGATACTCCGCCAGCGCTTTGGCCAATTCTGTTTTTCCGACCCCTGTTGTCCCGAGAAACAGGAAAGAACCGATGGGCTTTTTGGCATCCTGCAGACCCGCGCGACTTCTTCGCACCGCATCGCTGATGGCCGAAATGGCTTCCTCCTGCCCTACTACGCGGCGATGCAGCTCGTCCTCCAGACTGAGTAATTTCTCTCGCTCACCTTGTAGCATTTTAGTTACAGGTACGCCTGTCCATTTTGCTACGACCTCTGCAATATCTTCCCGCGTAACCTCCTCCTTAATCAGGGAATTTCCTTTTTGATGTTCGGCAAGATCACGCTGCAGAGCATCAAGTTGCGCTTGTGCTTCTTTGATTTTGCCATAACGAAGCTCCGCCACCCGTCCGTAGTCTCCCTCTCGTTCGGCGCGTTCGGCTTCTGCTTTAAAATTTTCAATTTCAGTTTTAACCTGCTGAATATTGTCTACCACTTCTTTTTCGGATTTCCACCGGGCAAAAATTTCATTGCGCTCCTCCTTTAAATTCGCCAGTTCGAGATTGAGGATTTTCAACTTATTTTCGTCGTTTTCGCGTTTAATGGCCTCAATTTCAATCTCGAGCTGCATAATCCGGCGATCAAGTACATCCAATTCTTCCGGTTTGGAATTAATCTCCATCCGGAGTTTTGATGCAGCTTCATCCATCAAATCAATCGCTTTATCCGGCAAGAATCGCGACGTTATATAACGCTGCGATAATTCGACCGAGGCAATGATGGCCTCATCTTTAATCCGCACCTTGTGATGTGTTTCGTATTTCTCCTTTATACCCCGCAGGATCGAAATGGCGCTTTCGGTATCGGGTTCGTCTACCATTACTTTTTGGAAGCGACGTTCCAACGCTTTGTCCTTTTCCAAATACTTCTGATACTCGTCGAGTGTAGTTGCTCCAATCGCGCGTAATTCACCTCGGGCAAGAGCAGGTTTTAAGATGTTCGCAGCATCCATTGCTCCCTCGCCACCACCAGCGCCAACAAGCGTGTGAATCTCATCGATAAAAAGTACAATGTCACCCTCAGCCGAGGTCACTTCCTTTACAACCGATTTTAAACGCTCTTCAAACTCTCCCTTGTACTTGGCACCTGCAATCAGTGCACCCATATCAAGCGAGTACACAATTTTATCCTTGAGGTTCTCCGGCACATCACCGTCCACAATCCGATGCGCCAAACCTTCGGCAATGGCCGTTTTTCCAACACCGGGTTCCCCCACCAGCATAGGGTTGTTCTTTGTGCGCCGTGTCAGTATCTGTAAGACTCGGCGAATTTCCTCATCCCGACCAATTACGGGATCAAGTTTACCGTTTCGTGCCAAATCATTTAAATTTTTGGCATATTTGCTAAGTGAATTGTACGTTTCTTCCGCTGAAGCCGAAGTAACCCGCTCCCCTTTTCTCAACTCTTGTATCGCAGATTCCAGACCTTTTTCAGTAATACCCTGATCTTTAAGCATCCGGCCAACGCTGCTATTGGAGCGAAAAAGTGCCACCAACAAGTGCTCAATGGAAACAAATTCGTCGCCTTTCTTCTTCGCATAAGCATCTGCATCATTTAGCGTTTTAACGGCGTCTCTTGAAAATTGAACGTCAGCTCCTGAGACTTTCGCATACGTTTGCAAAGTACTATCAATCATCTGCCGCAGCAAGCCAACATTGACGTCAAGTTTCTTTAGGATAAAAGGTGTGACATTTTCATCGACTTCAAAAATGGCCTTCAGCAAATGCGTATTTTCAATTTGTTGATGATTTGCTGCCTGGGTAATCTGCTGCGCTTTTTGAAGGGCTTCTTGGGACTTAATAGTAAAATTGTTGATTGTCATTTTGGTTTATGTTAACAGGTTAACGATTGGGATTGTTTAAATTTACGTCGGCGTCGTCAAATTGTAATCCATCTTCTTTTACATGCCAACTTGACCGCTTAAATGTATTTTCACGCGACAATTTGTCGCACAATCAGACAAAAATGAGTTTATTTGGATCGATATTCGGCGGAGGTGAAAAATCAGATCAAAATCCGCGCGTGCAATGGATCGACTTAACTTCGGTGGAACAATTTCGCGAAGCAATCGATAAATCGTTTGAAGAACCGGTGTTGATTTTTAAACATTCCACCCGGTGTTCTGTGAGTCGGATGGCGTTGCGACAATTTGAAAGCAATTATAAGTCGGCCTCCGCAAAAGCGTATTTTCTGGATCTTCTACAATTCCGATCGGTTAGTCAGGCCATTGAAAGCGAATTGAACGTTGTACACCAATCACCGCAAATTCTGGTACTTAAAAACGGAAAATGCATTTTCACGCAGAGTCATGGTGAAATCGATGCAGACGATGTGCAGCGAAGTATTGAAGTTGCCTTTGCCTAATTTCGCCGTAGTCGGTTGGAGGTGATGATGGATTTCAGCCGGGCCTTGATATCCTCTCCGGAATCAAAAACCATTTGTTCGTTGGGCGGAAATGGTACGGGTCGATTGTTGAAAAGCGGTCGATAACCGTCCTCTACAGCTCGCTGATCGCCCCGGCACACAGCATACATATTTTCAAATACAAATTCTGTGGCGAGCGGAAAGCTCTGCAGAAGTTGATTGGTAGCAAAATCAACATAGTCTACTTTGGCCACCACTGCACAGGTCTTGAATTGCCGAAACTCGTTTACGGTTGCGTGTACCGTCTTCAGATCATCAATCATCACAACCGTTCCCGTGCTGTCACGAACCACATTACCATTGCGATCGATTAATTTTTTGCGTCCGACTTTAATTTCCCGTTCTGCCGTGAATTCGCGCTCCTTGAGCTGGTCCGGTGAAATCATAATTTGAGTGAAATTCAGGACAATGCCGAAATCGTAAGTTGTATTCTTTTGCCGATTGCTGTGATATACCGTCCAGGGATCATTCAATCCCATCGTACTGAAATCAAGCAGCGCACTTTCGAGTCGACCCGGAATCATGATACCGGTATCATTTTTTAAGACCACATTTACAAAATCAGTGCCCTTATACTGCGCTTCGTCAAGATAACGCGAAACTTCTTTATAGTTGGGGTACAGTCTGTTCACGTGCTGCAAATCATCAAAAGCACGGCGCGCATCGAGTTTATTGCCTCGCTGCAAAAGACTCAATGCTGATTGATATAAATATTCGGTGAAAGCCGACCTGCTCCGGACGATGTCTTTGGAGTAATCTTCAATAGGAAAAATAGCATTTCTGTTTTCATTCAGCAGTTTTAAAGGAAGCAAAGGTCTGATTAATTCCTGGCGGGCCTCTAGGGCAACGTAGGTATTGTAAATGCGTTCCGTGTTTGCAGGATTACGCTCTTTCTCCCAAATAGAAATATTTCTTTCGTCGCGCTCTTTAGCTTTGGCAAATGCTTCTTCCAGCATATAAACAAATTCTTGCTTGCCCTTGCTGTCGCGATCACGCCTGAGGTTCCGGACGGCAATATCGATCGCATGATCGTAATCTCCTGAAAGAAGGGAACGTTTGGTTTTTCTGGCAGCACAACCGGAGATTATTACCAGAAGACAAAGCGCAAGAATTCTCATCTAAAAAAATTTGCGTAAATATAATAGTTCTATACGAAGCAAAAAGCCCATGACTTACGGGCTTGTTTTATTTACCGCTGAAAGTGGGCAACAGTTTTGTGCTAACTTCCCCAAAACCGATACGTACTTTGTCATTTTCGCACCATCCGCGCATGATTACGGTATCGCCATCGTTGATAAATTTGCGTTCGGAACCATCCGGCATTACAATCGGCTGTTTGCCACCCCACGTCAACTCCAGCATAGAGCCGAAGCTATCTTCCGTCGGGCCGGAAATGGTACCGCTTCCCATCATATCGCCCGAATTGATCCGGCAGCCGTTTGAAGCGTGATGCGCGAGTTGCTGACTCATATTCCAGTACAAATACTTGAAATTAGACTTACTAACCACCTTTTCTTCAGTATTTTCTGCTTGCAACGCTACCTCAAGCTGGATGTCAAATGTATGCTTCCCTTTCAATTGAAGATATGGCAGAGGCATGGGCTCTTGCTTAGGCCCTTTGGTGCGGAAAGGTTCGAGTGCGTCGAGAGTAACTATCCACGGAGAGATCGACGTGGCAAAATTCTTGGCGAGAAAGGGCCCTAGCGGAACATATTCCCATTTTTGAATATCCCTTGCACTCCAGTCATTCATTAAAACCAGACCAAAAATATATTCTTCTGCTTCATATACCGGAATGTTTTCGCCCATTACATTGGCATCGGTGGTGATAAATGCCATCTCCAGTTCGAAATCCACCAATCTGGAAGCCCCGAAAACAGGCGTTGTTTCCCCTGCGGGAAGTGTTTGCCCCATCGGTCGGTGAACCGGAATCCCGGAGGGAATAATTGTTGAACTTCGGCCGTGATATCCAACAGGAATGTGCAGCCAGTTGGGCAGCAGTGCATTCGCCGGATCGCGAAACATCTTTCCGACATTGGTAGCATGCTCTTTACTGGAGTAAAAATCAGTATAATCGCCAATCTGAACGGGCAATTGCATTTCGACATCCTCAATATGGCAAATGACCCTTGATCTGTGGTCTTGATTGTCGCGCAATTTCGGATTCTTCTCATCAAAGATATCGGCGATGCGGTTTCGCACCAATCGCCACGTTTTCTTACCGTCAGAAATAAAATCATTCAGGGTGTCCTGCATAAACATATCGTCGGTGAGGTCGATCCCTTCAAAATAACCGAGCGATTGCAAAGCACCGAGGTCGATGGCATTGTCTCCTATACGGGTGCCAATGGTAATAACATCATCTTTAGTTAGAAAAACTCCAAAGGGAATATTCTGTATGGGGAAGTCGCTTTTTGCAGGCATATCCAGCCACGTCTTGCGCGCCGGATTGTTCGCAGTTATAGGCATTTTTTAAGTTTATTTTAGGGTTTTATTACTGACCAAATATAAAATTATGATTCATCGTACCAAACGTTTTTCGTATTTTTGACAGCAATTTAACGATGCTTATGGAACGCGATCAAGAGATTTTTGACTTAATACTTGACGAACAGGAACGTCAGATAAACGGACTCGAATTAATTGCTTCAGAGAATTTTGTCAGCGATGCTGTATTGGAAGCTGCGGGCTCTGTTCTGACAAACAAATATGCTGAAGGCTATCCCGGAAAACGCTATTACGGAGGTTGCGAGGTAGTCGACATTGTCGAGCAGATCGCGATTGATCGCGCAAAGGCACTTTTCGGAGCTGAGTACGTCAATGTTCAGCCTCACTCCGGCTCACAGGCTAACACCGCGGTTTTTGCCGCCGCTTTAAAACCCGGCGATAAAATTCTCGGATTTGACCTCGCACATGGTGGTCATCTCACACACGGATCACCCGTGAATTTTTCGGGAAAACTATACAATCCGGTGTTTTACGGAGTTGAAAAAGAAACCGGCCGACTAAACTATGATCATATTCGCGACATTGCCGTAAGGGAACAACCAAAATTGATTATTGCCGGTGCATCGGCTTATTCGCGCGATATGGATTTTGCGAAATTCCGCGCAATTGCAGATGAGGTCGGAGCCTTGTTACTTGCCGATATTTCGCACCCTGCAGGTTTGATAGCAAAAGGTTTATTAAACGATCCGATTCCACACTGCCATATTGTTACAACTACTACCCATAAAACATTGCGCGGGCCACGGGGCGGAATGATCATGATGGGGAAAGATTTTGCAAATCCATGGGGACTAACTACTCCTAAAGGCGAACTAAAAATGATGTCAAACCTGCTTGACATGGGTGTATTCCCCGGTAATCAGGGCGGTCCATTAATGCACATCATTGCTGCAAAAGCAGTGGCATTCGGTGAAGCATTAACGGACGAATTTTTCAGATACGCCCTGCAGGTGCAAAAAAATGCCAAAGCAATGGCAGCAGCATTTGTCGCACGTGACTATAATATTATTTCAGGCGGAACGGACAATCACATGATGCTGATTGACCTTAGAAATAAAAACATCACCGGAAAAGAGGCTGAAAATGCGCTCGTAAAAGCCGAGATTACGGTCAACAAAAACATGGTGCCTTTTGATGACAAATCGCCATTTGTTACTTCCGGAATCCGCGTAGGTACGGCAGCGATCACAACACGCGGACTGGTGGAAGCGGATATGGATCGGATTGTTGCGCTTATCGACAAAGTGATTTGTAATTACCAAAATGAAGATGTTCTGGAAGCAGTTGCCGACGAAGTGAGCGACTGGATGAGTGAACGTGCTATTTTTGTCGCATAGAACTTAAATCCTGGCATGCCGGGATTTTTTTTTAATTAACATTCAACCCATGTCCACATTTCGTTTACAATTGCCGACAGATCCGCGATGGGTGGATTTGGTGAAGTCAAACATCAGTGAAATCCTCACCGACCATGCGTGGTGTGAGCAAAAAGCGGCTACAAATGCCATCACACTCATTACAATTAATTCAGATTATCCGGATCTGGTTACCGATATGCTCGCCCTGGCGCGGGAAGAATTGGAACACTTTGAAAAGGTGCATGAATTGATTAAAAAGCGAGGCTTTAAGCTTGGCCGGGAGCGCAAAGACGACTATGTGAATGAGCTTGCAAAGTACATGAAGCAAAGTTCCGATGGCAGTCGCGAATCCGGATTGGTAGAACGTCTGTTATTTGCAGCAATGATTGAAGCGCGGAGTTGTGAACGTTTCAAAGTACTAAGTGAAAACATTGAGGATCCCGAGCTGGCAACGTTTTACCGCGAACTGATGGAAAGTGAAGCGTCGCATTACACAACTTTCATAACCTATGCCCGAAAGTACGGGGGTGATATAGACGTAGAAAAACGGTGGCGCGAATGGTTGGACTATGAAGCAAAAGTAATTGCAAATTACGGCAGAAAAGAAACCATTCACGGATAATGGGTATTCGACAAGCTTCCGCGAAGGACATAGCACTGATTCAGAAAATCGCGTACGAAACCTGGCCTGTAGCCTATGGCAAAATTTTGTCGCCTGCACAAATCGATTATATGCTCCAACGTTTTTATTCAAACGATGCTTTATTAAAAGCTATGGCGATGAATCAGCAGTTTCTGCTTTCAGAAAATCCCGAAGCTATTGGTTTTGCTTCGTTTCAATGCAATGCGGAGCCCGGACGAACCAAGCTGCATAAGTTGTATGTGCTGCCCTCGAAACAAAGCCTCGGGTGCGGAAACGAATTGCTGAATGCCGTCATCGACGCGGTCAAGTCGGCGGCTAACCGAACCGTTTATTTAAATGTAAATCGTTTTAATAATGCGCGGTTCTTTTATGAAAAAGCCGGATATACCATTACAAATGAGGTTGATATTCCTATTGGTCAGGGCTATCTCATGGAAGATTTTGTGATGGAACGTAATATTTAGTAAGTCGTATTGTAATTCTATGGGCTTCCTCGTAAATTCCGAATTACTTAACCTTTCCCTTTGAAAGAGAACAGCTCTACATTAGACTCATCTTTTTTCGGCAAAAATCCTTCGCTGCGCATTGCTGAATTCCGCTCGTATTTAACCCTGCGATTGGGCGTGATCTTCGGGCTGAATATGCAATCTACCATCATTTATTATTGGATCTATCAAATAACCGAAAGTAAACTATCGCTTGGTTTGGTAGGACTTGCAGAAGTTATACCGGCAATCGGCTGTTCGTTCTTTTCCGGGCACATAGTGGATGAAAACGAGAAGCGCAAAGTAGTACTGATTTGTTTGATGGGTTACATCTTTACAGCTATCGGACTTTTCGCAATTGCTACTTCTGAAACCATTTCACTTAGTACGATTATGCCTTTGGTGTACGGTCTGGTTTTCATGGGCGGTGTGTTACGAGCATTTTATAGTCCATCCATGTTCGCACTTTTTGGGATGATTGTTCCCCGCAATCAGTATGCGGGCGCAACGAGCTGGAGCAGTATGGCATGGCAAATCGGGGCAGTTATGGGGCCGCTCGCCGCTGGCTTTGCTATCGCATCAATCGGTATCTCCCGTAGTTTGCTGATGATCGTTTTCCTCTTTGCATTGCTTTTAATTCCGCTTTTTCGAATTAAGGTTAAACCAATACTTAAAAAAGAGAAAGAGCCGGTACTGCAAAGCATCGCAGAAGGATTGCGTTTTGTCTGGAAAACGCCGGAACTTCTCGGAGCGCAATTACTGGATATGTTTTCCGTACTGTTTGGCGGCGCCGTTGCCCTACTCCCGGTATACCAAAAAGAAATACTTCACGTCAGCGAAATGGGGTTTGGAATGCTACGCGCAGCACCCGGCGTTGGAGCCTTGCTAATGCTGGGAGTTCTGGCTTTCCTTCCGTTGAGGTCAAATCCGGGTAAAAAACTGCTAATTTGTGTTGCAGGTTTTGCCGTATCCATTATAATTTTCGGTATTTCCACCAACTTTTATCTATCGCTGCTGATGCTACTGTTGTCAGGGATGTTTGATGCCGTAAGTGTTGTAATCCGAAGTACCATTCTGCAATTGGTAACACCTGACGAAATGCGTGGCAGGGTATCTTCGGTAAATACCATGTTTGTGAGTTCGTCAAACGAATTAGGCGATTTCGAAAGCGGTGTGATGGCTCATTATTTGGGGACCGTTCGGGCGGTTGTCACCGGAGGCTTCCTGACGCTTGGCGTGGTGATTGTCACCTATTTTACAGCGCCGAAATTGCGGAACTTTTCGTTTAAAACTGAAGAAAAATAAAGGTCATCCGAAGATGACCTTTGTTACGTTATCTACTGAACGGCTTGCGCTGCGTTGATATTCCCGTAACCGAACTGACCATTTTTATTCGGAAAGAAATGAGACGCCTGCCTCATCCTGTCCAAAACCTGCTGCCGGGTCCAGGTGGGGTAACGCGCCCAAACCAATGCTGCAATTCCGGCCGTAGTTGCCGTTGCCACTGACGATCCTCCTACATAGTCTGTTTGATTATCATAATAGCTCAATACGGGTGCTGTGCTACCATTGGCGTTTCGCTGCATCGCTACGGTAAATTCTATTTTACTACCGGAATGGCACACGTCGCATTTTTGATACGAGGCGCCGTCTTTTACCCCCGTAACTGCAATAGCTTCCGGCATCGAGGCTGGAAAAATCACTCCGACAAAATTTGTAAACGAAGTGGAAGTCCCTCCGGCACAAAATATTAATTTACCTCTGTTAAAAGCGTATTTGACGCCGTCAGAAATTTTTCCTACCGAAAATACGTGCCCCATAGACATGGATATAATGCGGACGGAATTGTTATTTCCCAGAGCAGTGAAGGCGTTTTTAACTCCATTTTGTTCGTGATAGCTATCTAAAACCACATTGGCGGCTGCCCTGTAGGTAATTAAGTTGGAATTGTATGCCACTCCTACCGGCATGCCGTTGTCATTTCGGGGGGCAGCAGCGGCGGCAGCCATACTGGTGCCATGTCCGCAAAGGTCGTTTACACCATCTGTGCCGGTTGACCACGGCCACGCCGAGTCGACAAAAGTTCCGAATTTCTGGATGGTTCTGCCCTGTGAAAATCCGTCGTTGAAGGCATTTCCTAACAATGACTGCTGCGGCGACGTGCCGGTGTCGACAATTCCGATGGTTACGCCTGCACCCGTTGAAAGATTCCATGCAGTTGGAATATTGTGATGATAAAGTGTCCATCCTGCTCTTGCGTTGGGTTGTATGGTGGTGAAATCCTGCGAAAGCAAACTTACCGACTCATATCCGCAACCTGAACCGCTGCTTACTCCACTGTAGGTCACAAGATTGGTTTCGTAATCGGTGTAACGGTAATCCGCCGGTTCGATGTAACGGATAAAGCGCAGCTTTCGAAGCGCTGCAATAGTTTCCTGTTTCCGAATCTCAACATCCATCGTAGTCAGGATCGGGTCATCCGAAATGACCGTAAGCTTTCCTTCAAATTGCTCAATCACATTTAAAATGTCGCTTTTTATTTTAGCGTTGGCAACATTGCGTTCAATATCCGCAGCATCATTCCCGTACCCGATGGCTACAACGTTATTACCCTGAACAACAGCACTCCACAGTAAGTACGTGGATGCGTCTTTCCAGTTGTACAAAATACTCTTTTGCAAGGTGGTGTTAATCCGCTTATTAATTTGTTGCGGCGTTAAAGGTTCGCGGATTAGTTGTTCTTCTGAGCGCGCCGTTTCGTAATCGGCACAGCCGGCAGCGAACACCGCGATTGCTGTCATGGCGAGTACTTTTCGAGACATACTTTAAAAAATTAAGATTACTTTAACGAAAGTAAAAATTTATATATACTGACAATGAGGTTTTTACAATAGTTATGAACATTTTTTCGCAATGATTAATTTCATTTAGGGATGCTTACCTTTGCCATGATGCAAAAAACGGTCAACATACAAAATAAGCGTGCGCGGTTTGATTACGAGATTATTGAAACCTACACTGCGGGAATTGTACTGACAGGCACGGAAATTAAATCGATCCGTTTAGGAAAAGCAAACATCACCGAAGGATTTTGCGAATTTAGCGGCCACGAATTGTTTGCCATTAATACGTACATTGAAGAATACGCCTTTGGCAACCGCTTCAATCACAATTCTAGAAGCGAACGTAAACTTTTGCTTAACCGAAGAGAGTTGCGGTCACTTCAGCGAAGTGTTCAGGCTAAAGGTTTAACCATCATACCGCTACGGCTTTTCACTAATGAAAACGGTATAGCCAAACTTGACATTGGTTTATGCAGAGGTAAGAAAACCTATGACAAACGGGAATCGCTTAAAGAATCGGATACAAAGCGGGATTTGGATCGCATTAAGAAAGCATTTAACCGCTAACTTTTATTTTCCAGCAACGGCACAAAGCGAAATTCACCAAATTCCCGTTTTTCAAATTGGGTTTCATTTTTTCGAACCAGTAAAGTCATAATCTGATTTTCTGCTCCCACAGGAATAACAAGTCGGCCACCTACTTTAAGTTGCGCCATAAGTGCCTTAGGAATTTCAGGCGCGCCCGCAGTTACAATAATACTGTCAAACGGAGCGTGATTGGGCAACCCTTTATAACCGTCTCCGAATGAAAGATGCTTGGGGCGAATTCCGATTTGCGGTAAAAATCGCGCCGTCTTTTTAAACAATTCGCTTTGCCGTTCAATACTGTAAACATGTGCACCCATCAGCGCCAAAACTGCAGTCTGATAACCGGATCCGGTGCCGATTTCCAGGATTTTATCTCCTTTCTTTACCTGTAAAAGCTGCGTCTGAAACGCAACCGTGTAAGGCTGAGATATGGTCTGGCCCGCGCCAATGGGAAACGGCTTATCCTGGTACGCAAAATCCTCAAAACCGGACTCCAGAAAATGATGCCGGGGCAACTCTCCTATAGCTTTTAGCACCGTCTCGTCCTGAATGCCCTTTTCTCTTAATACCGCAACCAGTTTCTTGCGAAGACCCTTATGTTTTTCCGTATCTCTCACCTTCAGAATTTCGCGTAAAAATACAGTATCGCATCAAGGCCTGCAAGATGGTGAAATGAAACCTACCACAAATTTGCGTTTGTGAAAAACCCATTCGGACTACCGCGGAATTTTGAAAACCCGCTGAAAAGGAAGCCTCATACAATGGTAATTAATCGCTATTTTTGCCCAAACTTTTTGTTATGCTAAAAGTAGGGGTGCTTGGCGCCGGACATTTGGGAAAAATTCACCTTCGATTGCTTAAGCAGTCGCCGAAATATGAATTGGTTGGCTTTTATGATCCGGATCAGGAAAATGCATCGAAAGTTGCAGCCGAATTTGGCTATCAAAAGTTTGATACCATTGCAAAACTCATTCACGCGGTAGATGTTGTTGACATTGTCACACCTACTCTTTCTCATTACAAATGCGCGAAAGTTGCCATTAAGTCCGGCAAGCACGTGTTTATCGAGAAACCTATCGCAAATACCGTTGATGAAGCCGAGGAAATCATAGCGTTCGCCAGGGAGTTTAATGTTAAGGGTCAGGTGGGCCATGTAGAACGCTTCAATCCGGCATTTTTGTCGGTGCGCGATAAAATAAGCAATCCCATGTTTATTGAAACACACCGATTGGCGGAATTTAATCCTCGGGGGACAGATGTGCCGGTTGTTTTGGATCTGATGATACACGACATTGATGTAATTCTCAGCGTTGTAAATTCACCGGTAAAAAGTGTTCACGCAAGCGGAGTTGCCGTCATTTCAGATACACCCGACATAGCCAATGCGCGGCTTGAATTTGAGAACGGATGCGTTGCAAATCTTACGGCAAGCAGAATATCGCTAAAAAACATGCGCAAGTCCCGTTTCTTCCAGAAAGATGCGTACATCGCGGTAGATTTTCTGGAAAAATCGTGCGAGGTAGTCCGGATGAAAGATGCGCCCGAAAATCCCGGCGATTTTGATATGATACTTCAAAATGCCGAAGGAATAAAAAAGCAGATTTACTTTGAAAATCCAACGGTTGCCCCGAACAATGCCATTTTGGACGAACTGGAAACCTTCGCCGACGCCATCAACAGTGGTCAGGACCCGGTGGTAACACTCGAACACGGAACAGAAGCTTTGCGAATCGCGTATCGCATTATTGAAAATTTTACTTCTCAAAAATTATAACATGAAAAACATTGCTGTCATTGGCGCTGGAACCATGGGGAATGGCATCGCCCACACATTTGCTCAAAGCGGGTTCTCGGTGAACCTGATCGATATTTCTGAAAAGTCACTCGAAAAAGGTATGAATACGATTGCCACCAATCTCGACAGGATGGTGAGTAAAGGAACCATTTCTGAGGACGATCGAGCAAAAACAATTGGCAATATTCGAACCTTTACCGATCTAAAAGACGGCGTGACGGGTGTAGAGCTTGTTGTCGAAGCAGCAACAGAAAATATTGATTTAAAGCTCGATATATTTCGTAAGTTAAATGAATACTGCAATGCAGACACATTGCTTGCCTCCAACACCTCCTCGATTTCGATCACACAGATTGCTGCAGCTACTACGCGCCCCGACAAGGTAATCGGGATGCACTTTATGAATCCCGTTCCGATTATGAAACTCGTAGAAATCATCCGTGGTTACAACACATCGGATGAGGTGACTCGTAGAATTATGGATCTTTCGGTGGCTTTGGGCAAAGTGCCGGTTGAGGTTAACGATTATCCCGGATTTGTTGCCAACCGCATTTTAATGCCCATGATTAACGAATCGATAGAGACGCTTTACAACGGTGTAGCGGGCGTGCAGGAAATCGACACGGTGATGAAATTGGGAATGGCGCATCCTATGGGCCCGCTTCAACTTGCTGATTTTATCGGTTTGGACGTGTGCCTTGCCATACTTCAGGTGATGTACGACGGTTTTAAAAATCCAAAATATGCGCCATGCCCTCTATTGGTAAACATGGTCCGCGCCGGGAAATTCGGCGTAAAGTCAGGTGAAGGATTCTACGATTATTCACAAAGCAAAAAGGCAGAAGTCGTAGCGCGGCAATTTCAAAAATAAAATCCATGGCAAGCATTTTCCCGTTTCGTGCCGTTCGCCCTACCCGCGATAAAGTCAGCCTCGTTTCCGCGCGGCCGTACGGAGATTACTCGCAGGCCGAACTTGCTGCACAACTCACCTACAATCCCCTTTCGTTTCTGCACGTCATTAGTCCCGCCTACGGCGATTTACAACGTGCAAGCAATGAAATCCGCTTCGGGAAAGTGCACCAGAAATATACCGAGTTTAAGGAAGAACTTATCCTTCAACAGGATGGAAACCCGTCGTTTTACATCCACAGAATAGCAACACCAAATCATGTTTTTACCGGTATCATCGTTGCTACATCCATCGATGATTACAAAACGGATGTAATTAAAAAACACGAAGATACGATCGGTTATCGGGTAGATTGGTTGAAGGATTTTTTAAAATTCACCGGATTTAATAGCGAGCCCGTTTTGATGACGTATCGTGATGATGCGTCGATCCAAAAGTGGCTTGAGCATCACACTATGATGCCGCCGGAATTTGAATTTTCAACCACCAAGAACGAGATTCATTACCTCTGGAAAATCGATCATCCGGATGCCATTCGCGATCTGCAGATTAATTTTGAAGCGTTAGGGAACCTATATATCGCAGACGGGCATCATCGTTCGGCATCGGCTGAAAGCTTGCACGACCAGAATCACGGCGACCCGGAAACGAGCAGGTATTTTATGAGTTTTCTGATCGCAGAATCGAACATTCGTATCTATGAATTTCATCGTCTCATTCGCGGACCAAAAAACCTGCGGACAGTCGACTTTTTAAATAGTCTTTCAGAGATTTTCATCGTAGAACCACAAGGTCAAAAACTGTTTCAGCCCAAAGCAAAACATGAATTCGGGCTATACATTGAAGGTCAGTTTTTTGCCTTGCGTCTGAAAGCATCTGAACAAAATTTTACCAACGCCATTGACGGTTTGGATACGCAGATTCTTTACGACCGAGTATTGCTCCCTCTGCTTGGCATTAAGGATTTGCGTCATGACGACCGGATCGAATATTTGCCAGGTAATAAGCCATTATCCAAATTGATTTCCTGCGTTGATGACGGACAGTTTACCATGGCGTTTCTGCTCTATCCCACCGATATAAATGAAATCATAGCGGTTGCGGACGCGCAATTAATAATGCCGCCGAAAAGCACTTACATTGAGCCTAAATTCCGCAGCGGACTTGTAATCTATCAGTTATGAGCACCATTCAGCAAAATTTAGCCGCCATTAAAAGCAGTTTACCGGAACATATAACACTTGTTGCTGTTTCTAAAACAAAGCCGGTTTCCGCTTTAATGGAGGCGTATGATGCCGGGCAAAGAATTTTTGGCGAAAACCGCATTCAGGAAATGACGGAAAAAGCGGCACTAATGCCGGACGACGTACAATGGCACATGATTGGCCACGTTCAATCGAATAAAGTTAAGTACATGGCTCCGTTTGTAGCTCTTGTTCACGGAGTCGACAGTATTAAATTGCTCGAAGAAATCGATCGTCAGGCAGCGAAAAATAAACGGGTCATCGACTGCCTGCTGCAAGTTCATATTGCAAAGGAAGAATCTAAATTCGGATTTGATTTTAAGGAACTTGATGCAGCTATGACGCAGATCAAAGCGGGAACATTCCCGCACGTCCGGATTCGCGGGTTAATGGGCATGGCAACATTTACAACCGACGAGAAGCAGATCAGAGCAGAATTCGACAGTTTAAAGGTGTGCTTCGATAAATTTCGCAACATCGATACCGGTTTTACGTTGTTATCCATGGGGATGAGCGGTGATTATCGCATCGCCATTGAAGCCGGCAGTAATATGGTTCGTATTGGAAGCAGTATATTCGGGAACAGATAGTGTACGCAATTTTAGATATAGAGACCACCGGAGGTCAGTTTAATGAGGAAGGAATTACCGAAATCGCAATTTATAGGTTTGACGGTCATGAGATCACGGACCAATTTATCAGCCTTGTAAATCCTGAGATACCGATACAGCCCTACGTCGTAAAACTTACGGGCATCAGCAATCAGATGCTCCGAACCGCCCCAAAGTTTTTCGAAATTGCCAAACGCATCATCGAAATAACAAACGACTGCGTCATCGTGGCGCACAACGCTTCCTTTGACTACCGGATACTGCGTACAGAATTCAGACGGTTAGGATACGATTTCCAGGCCAGAACATTGTGCACGGTGGAGCTTGCTCAGAACCTGATTCCGGGTCAACCTGCCTATAGCTTAGGGAAATTAGTGCGCGGTTTGGGAATTCCGGTTGCAGATCGCCATCGGGCATCCGGCGACGCACTGGCAACTTTAAAATTATTTGAACTTTTACTTTCAAAGGACACGTCTAAAACTATTGTAAAAGAACACATTAAATTTGAAGTCGAAAAAGGAATAGCACCCAAATTAACCCAACTGGTAGAACAGCTTCCTTCAACAACCGGGGTGTATTATATGTATCGGGAAGACGGAATGCTATTGCACGTAGGGCGAAGCCGAAACATTCGAAAAAGCGTAAATCAGCATTTTGTCGCCAATCATCCCATTTCAAAGAAAATTACGGCAGAAGTTTTTAGTGTTAGTTTCGAAGAAACGGGAAGCGAGCTACTGGCTATGTTTAAGGAACGCGAAGAAATTATCATTAATAAACCCCGTTACAATCGCGTCTCGAAACGCCGGAAAGCGACGCCCTTTTATCTCGGGATTGATTTCACGGCGGAAGGATACTTCCGGTGTTATATCCGGGAATCCGAGAACCGGCACGGCGGCTTTTTCGCATCTTATCAGGAGGCAAAAAATGTACTTTTACGATTGACTTCGGTTTTCAATCTCTGCCCCAAAATTAATGTACTGGAAGAAAGTATAAGTGCGTGTTCTTCTTATCCGGAAAAATGTTCGGGCGCGTGCATAAACAAAGAACCAGTTGAAGATTATAACAAAAAAGCGAAATCCCTCGAAGCCCGGCTGACACTTTTAGCGGGTAATTTTGCGTTAGTAGATAAAGGACCGAAACCGTCTCAGCGGAGCGTAATTGTGATTGAAGACGGAATGGTTAAAGGTTACACTTTTGTCGACTTAAACTACCAGATCAGCAATAAAAACATTCTTAACAACCTTTTGATTCAACTTCCATCTGCACAGCATTCGTTTGGAATCGTCAAAGCCTACTTACTAAAGAATCCAAGGCTGAAAATCGTACCACTTTAGGATTTGCGTATCTTTGAGATGCTTGATGAACGCTATGCTATCCCGAAAACTTCGATTAAAACTGCATACCATTATTTACGAAGCTGATACACCAGCGGGTAAATTATTTGATATTATACTGCTGATTTTAATTGTAATCAGCGTTCTCGCGGTAATTCTTGAAAGCGTGGCAAGCATTCACTCACGCTTTGGTGCCGAGTTACTGCTAATCGAATGGATCATTACCGTTTTCTTCACGGTGGAATATATTGGCAGGATTTTGGCAGTTCCCAAACCTCTGAAATATATCACCAGTTTTTACGGAATTATCGATCTTCTCTCCTTACTTCCGACCTATGTAGGATTTTTTTATCCGTCTTTTCATTTTCTCTTATCGTTGCGGTCGGTCAGGTTGTTGCGGGTTTTCCGGATTTTAAAGTTGATTCATTTTATAGGCGCATCCAACACCTTAGTAGTGGCATTGCGGCGTAGCAAAACTAAAATAGCCGTATTTATGTTTACTGTAATGGTAATCTGCATCATTGCGGGCACCATTATGTTCGTTGTCGAAGGCCCGGAAAATGGGTTCACCAATATCCCCATTGGTATTTATTGGAGTGTGGTTACACTTACCACCGTTGGTTTTGGCGACATCACTCCTCAAACTCCGCTCGGACAACTAATTTCGACAGTAATCATGATTATGGGTTACGGCATTATCGCCGTGCCGACCGGTATTGTAACCACTGAAATGGCGAGATCCAGAGTCGTTCACTCCAATACTCAGGTTTGTCCGGAGTGTCATGAAAACGAGCATCCGGACAACGCCAAGTTTTGTCATCGCTGCGGCGAATTGTTAAACGGCAGAAATGGATAAGACACTAATTGCAATCGGCGGACCGACGGCAATCGGGAAAACAGCTTTTGCTATTGCATTAGCTAAAGAGCTGAATTGTGAGATTTTATCGTGTGATTCCCGGCAATTTTTTAAGGAAATGTCCATTGGTACTGCGGTGCCGACGAGAACGGAACTCCAGCAGGTACCTCATCATTTCATTCAGCATAAATCTGTTACGAATATTTACACCGCAGGTGATTTTGAGCGAGATGCGATAGAGTTGCTCGACCATCTTTTCTCGAAGTCAGATTACGCAATTTTGGTCGGCGGAAGCGGATTATATTTTAATGCCGTTTTACAAGGAATGGATGTCTTTCCGGAAGTCCCGGAACAGAGACGACAAGAGGTAAAGTCACTTTATGAAAACTCCGGACTCGAAGGTTTGCAGCGGTCCCTCGAACAGCTTGATCCCGACTATTACAGCACCGTAGATACGCTTAACCCGCAACGTCTTATGCGTGCCCTGGAAGTTTGCATCAGTTCAGGCCTACCCTACTCTTCTTTTCGAACCGGAAGCAAATCAAGGCGAAATTTTACCAGTTTCAAATTCGCACTTGAAGCGCCTCGTGAGGTTTTATACGAGAGAATCAATCAACGTGTTGACGCGATGATGCAGGAAGGTTTGCTCGACGAAGTCAGAGAATTACTCCCTTTCCGCCATCTGAACGCACTTCAAACAGTAGGCTATAAAGAATTGTTCGATTTTTTAGACGGTAGAATTTCGCTAGCTTTTGCCGTTGAAGAAATCAAAAAGAACACCCGCCGATTTGCCAAACGGCAGATGACCTGGTTTCGAAAAGATCCGGACATTATGTGGATTGATTATCAATCGTCGATCCGATCGGTTACCGATAAGCTATAAAAAAACCCCTTGCGGGGTAATTTTATAGCGGCTGTTGTGCCTCCTTGTTTTTTACGACCAATCGAAAACCTTCGCCGTGGATATTTAGGATTTCCACATCTTCATCCCGCTTCAGGTATTTGCGCAATTTAGCAATATACACGTCCATACTGCGAGAGGTAAAATAGTTGTCGTCGCGCCAGATTTTAGTAAGTGCTAATTCACGCGGCATCAAATCGTTTTCATGAAGAACAAGCATTTTTAACAATTCGTTTTCTTTGGGCGACAGTTTAATCGGCTCGTCGTTGCCAAAGGTTAAGAATCGAAGTTTTGAATTCAAATGGAATTTTCCGATCTGGAACTCAAAACGAACGTGATCGTTCTTCGTATCCGACGCCTTTCGTTGAAGAATTGCCTTAATCTTCATCAAAAGCACTTCAGAATCGAAAGGCTTATTTAAGTAATCGTCTGCACCCACCTTATAACCTTTGAGCACGTCTTCTTTCATGCTCTTTGCGGTAAGAAAAATAATAGGCACTTCCTTATTCTTTTCGCGAATCTCCTTTGCCAACGTATAGCCGTCTTTGTAGGGCATCATGACGTCCAGAATGCAAAGGTCGTACGTGTCTTTTTTAAACTTTTCAAAACCTTCCATCCCGTTTTTGGCGAGTGTAACGTCAAAATCGTTTAGCATTAAATAATCTTTCAGTATCGCACCAAAATTCTGGTCGTCTTCCACCAAAAGAATTTTTTTATTTTCTGTTTCCATATCTTAATTAATTAAGGGTAGTTTAATTATAAATGTACTTCCTTTGCCTTTTTCACTTTCCACGAATATCTGACCATTGTGATCATCGATTATCCGCTTTACGTATGCCAATCCCAGTCCGTGTCCTTTAACATTATGCAAATCACCGGTGTGCTCGCGATAAAACTTCTCAAAAATTCGTTTTTGCGCTTGTTTGCTCATCCCCATACCGTGATCTTTCACACGAATTATCACCACATCTTTCACATTTTCCGTGTACACATCAATTCTGGGGCGCTCCGGCGAATATTTGATCGCATTGTCCAAAACGTTGACAAGAACATTCGTGAAATGCACATCATTTAACAACACGGTGGTACGTTTTGCTCCAAAGTGTGTTGTAATAGTTCCTTTGCGATCTTCTAGAATCAAATGCACGTGCTCGATAGCTTCTTCAATAATTTCGTGGATGTCGTTTGATTCCTTAGAAATCTCCAACTCCTTTTTCTCGAGTTTGGATATCCGCAAAACATTTTCAACCTGCGCATGCATCCGTTTGTTTTCATCGCGAATCATTTGCAAATAACGTTTCATGGTGTCCGGAGAATCGAAAACCTTAGGACTTCGGATGGCGTCGAGAGCCAAATTTATAGTGGCTATCGGCGTTTTAAACTCATGCGTCATGTTATTGATAAAATCCGTCTTGATCTCTGAGATCTGACGCTGTTTTATCAATTGATTGAGTGCACTGGAATAGGCAATGATTATGATCAGCGTAAAAACGATCGACAAAATGGTGATGCCTAGCAATTCTGAAAAAAGAAACTTTTTCTTCTGCGGAAATGTTACCAGCAATTCGTAACGGCTTTTTCCTTCATTATCTGCAAAAACCGGTGTTGAATAAGTTGCATACGTATCGAAGCTAAATTGCTCGGAACGAATTTTCGTTGCCAGTCCGTTACTGTAGATCCCGAACTCGAATGGTGTATCAACACCCTTTTCCCGCAGTTCCTTGCGTAACAAATCGCGAAGATGTTCCTTCGAAACGCGCTGATGCAACGGCCGCGCCGATGCGATATCCTTAAAAGAAATTTCAAATTGTGCTTTCTTCAGAATATCAATATCGCCTTTCTTTTCAATCGTCAGATCGGGTGTAGCACTTCGCTGTAAATTCCTGTTATCCGTCGGCGAATTGCTATAAACTTCTGTGCGCCTGTTTGCCGAAAAACTTCTTACACTGTCTAAATCTTTATCAAAGAACGACGACAAATTGTAATCTTCAGCAATAATACTGTTCTTGTAAACGATCGTTTCATTGGTCGTATGGTCTTGCTGTACGTAATAAAACGACAGCAAATCCTGACGCTCAGGAACTTTGCCGATGCTATCCGCGAGCTCATTGTACTTCTCCAGATACATGAAAGCTTCCTGCTCTTCGAGTGTTTCGGCTACATTTCCAATAACTTGCTGAACATGAAACCGGAATTGCTCTTCATTATTCTCAAACGAATTTGTAAACCAGTAAACCTGTACCAGTATTATTCCGATAAGAGAAAGGCTCATTAACAAAACGAGCAATCTGAAGAACAGCCGATTCATATTAGCAAAATTATCATTTTAACATTTGCAATACAGAACCGTTAACCAAAGATTAACAGCGGGAGTAATTTTTAAATTTTACGCAGTTTTTTAAGAATATCATCAATCTGCCGCTTTGCTTCCGAAATGTTAATATTTTCGACAATAAAGTCGGCTAATTCTGCTCTTTTCTCATCAGAAAATTGATTTTTCATGCGAGCCACCACCTCTTCGCGGGTAACATTATCCCGCTGCATGACGCGGTTAATGCGTATATCCTCGGGCGCTGAAACTGTTATCGTTTTATCCAGTGCCTTGTAACTACCGGTTTCAAATAGAATGGCCGCTTCCTTTACTACGATGGGAGCGTCTATATGCTGCTGCACCCAGTGGCGAAAGTCTTCTTCAACGAGAGGATGAATAATTTGGTTTAAAGCTTTTAATTGCTTCGGATCTGCGAATACCAGTCGCGCTAACTTCGCCCGATCAATCCCATTTTCAGAAAGTAAATCAGATCCAAACTTCTTTGTAATTAACTGCACCACCTCGGGCGAGTTCATCAGTTCTTTCGCGCGGATATCCGCGATATACACCGGGACGCCTTGTGCTTCCAAATATTGAGCAATGGTTGATTTGCCACTCCCGATACCCCCGGTTAGTCCGACTATCATCATTTACTTCGAAAAAATAGTTCCGGACATGCTTCCACAGGTTTTTTATCGAATAGATGCAGCGACACCCACGATTTTATGAACCCGGTTCCATATCCGTAAAATTGAACTGCCACTGCCACTACAGCAAGTAAAGCAATATTTACCTCTTTCGCCGAAATCCACGCACTGATAAAAATCGATAAAAAGTAAACGCCGTACAGCGCAAGCAGAGCGGAAACTCCGAATAGCGCTGCAAAGATCGCAACAGCGAATCCACCGACGAATAGAGACGGCAGTAAAAAAGACATCCGGTTGAAGTTCGGATGCCACATATTTAAAATCGGGCGGGCCTTACCAAAACGATTAACCTGATGATAAAATTTTGTCCAGTCGATTCGCCTTTTATGGTACACAAAGGCATCTTTTATCAGGGTCGAACGAAATCCAAGTTCCCACAGTCGCATTACCAGATCGGGGTCTTCGCCCGGGTGGATATCGCCAAACCCCCCGGAAGCGGCGAAAGCGGCACGGCTTATACCCATATTAAAGCTTCTGGGTTGAAAACCATTTGCATTGGCACCGCGAATTCCTCCGGTGGTAAGAACGGATGTCATCGCGAAATTAATTGCTTTTTGTACATCCGAAAAAGAATCGTGTGCCGCATCCGGGCCGCCGAAAAAATCAACGTAATTTCGGTTCAATTCACGCTGAACCACCGTAAAGTAGTGCGCAGGCAGCAAACAATCTGAATCAAAAATCAGAAAATAATCCCCGGACGCATTTTGCATACCGAAATTTCGGGAATCGCCGGGGCCTGAATTTGATTTATAAAAGTACCGTATCTGCAACTTATTTGAAAAATCCGCGATTACCGACGCGCAATCTTTCGTGCTGCCGTCCTCAATGATAATAAATTCATGTTCTGTTGCACCTTCCGCCCGGCATGCCGACTCGAGAAATTCGCGAATTTCATCAGGTCGATTAAAAACAGGAACAATCACGGAAAACTTCATAGCATTTTTAACAAATATACTTCAGGTATTGCGTTTCGCAATAAAAAAGCCTCCCGAAGGAAGCTTTGTGTTACTGATTCATGAAGGTTTCCATCACTGCCTGACTGACGCCCATATTGGAAAATCCACCGTCATGGAAAAGATTTTGCAGCGTTACTTTTTTCGTGAGGTCAGAAAAAAGCGAAACGGTATAATTGGCGCAGTCCAGCGCTGACGCATTGCCTAGCGGTGACATTTTATCTGCATAGGAAATAAAACCGTCAAATCCTTTAACACCTTGTCCCGCTGTGGTCGGTGTTGGGGATTGGGAGATCGTATTTACACGAACTTTTTTGTCGCGACCGAAGAAGTATCCGAACGAACGGGCAATCGATTCAAGATACGCTTTATTGTCTGCCATATCATTGTAATCCGGAAACACACGTTGCGCAGCCATATAGGTTAAAGCCACAATGCTTCCCCATTCATTCATTGCATCCTTTTGGTATAAAACCTGCATGACTTTATGGAAAGACATCGCAGAAACATCCCAGCCTTTTGCTGTAAAATCGTAATTCTGGTTGGTATAGTGATTTCCTTTTCGAACATTAACAGACATACCGATAGAATGAAGAACGAAATCAATTTTACCACCAAGAATCTCCATACTTTTCTCCACAAGATTTTCAAGATCGGCAACTGAGGTAGCATCAGCAGGAATAATCTGCGACTGCGTTTTCTCAGCTAACTGATTGATGGTTCCCATACGCATCGCGATTGGAGCATTGGTAAGCACAAAGCGCCCACCTTCTTCATATACGCGCTCAGCGGTTTTCCACGCAATCGAATTTTCATCAAGAGCTCCGAAAATAATTCCTTTTTTACCTTGTAAGAGATTGTACATAATGATCAGATTATTTTGAACAAAGATAGATTAAATACTTAGTTAAGCAACGCCTTTGCATGCGCAACTGCGCTCTCAGAAACTGCCGCACCGGATAACATCCGGGCAATTTCTGCCACACGTTCGTCGGCTTCTAGTCTGGAAATGGTGGAAACAGTTGTGCCGTCCTGAACCACTTTATGGACTTTGTACTGTGACTGTCCGCGTGCTGCAATTTGAGGCAAATGGGTGATGGCAATGACCTGCATCCTTTCCCCCATCCCCGCCATAATTTCTCCCATGCTGGCCGCAATCTCACCGCTGACTCCGGTGTCGATTTCATCGAAAATGATAGTCGGAAGATTCTGAAATTGAGCAAGAACCGACTTCACAGCGAGCATTATTCTCGACATTTCACCGCCACTGGCTACCTTATGAATTAGGCCGGCAGCAGTACCTTTGTTTGCGGTAAATTTAAATTCAAGAGCACTATTCCCCAGCGAATTATACGAATGCGTTTTCTGCAATTGTAGCTCTATTTTCGCATGAGGCATACCGAGCATCGCTAAGATGGATTGAAGTCTGGCAGCCAAATCAGGAATCGCCTTTAGGCGCATATCGTGCAAACGGCTTGCCTTCTCATCAAGTTGTAACTGCTTTTCCTGAAGTACTTTTTCAAGATTTGCAATTGAAAATTCTATTTCGCTATTGGAGACAACCTTTTCATCGAGTTGATTGCGAATACTAATTAATTCTTCGATTGTGGCTGCCTGATGCTTTTTAAGTAAATTGGTCAGCATTTGGTAACGCTCCTGTAACTGTTCCAATCGATTAGGATCAGCAACAATCGAATCTGCTGCTTGCTGGATTTCCTGATAAATATCGTCGAATTCTACTGCCAGAACTGATATCCGATTGCTGATTTCTTCATTTTTGGGAGTTAGCGCTGCGATTCGCTGGAAGGTTTGTTTTAAATCCACTAATGACTTCTGCAAACCGGATTCTTCACTTTCAGCAAGCGCAATCGCTTTTTGAAACAGCTCCCGTAAGGTCGTGACATTACTTAACTCACTGATTTCTTCTTCAAGGATTTCGATTTCACCTGCACGCAGGTCGGCATTTAGCAGTTCGCTTAACAGAAATGCCGTAAAATCCTGCTCCCGCGCTGCGGCGGCCTGACGATCGCGCAATGCGTCCAATTGTTTTTGATCGGCACGATAATCTTTGAGAATCATGCGGTATTCGTTCAGTAACGCGTTGGTTTGCGCTACCGCATCGAGAATCTGGAACTGATATTGCTCTTCGCCCAGACTTCGTGTTTCGTGCTGAGAATGTATATCAATTAAAAACTGACCTAATTGTTGCAGTTGCTGAAGATTAACGGGTGAGTCGTTTACAAAGGCTCTGGATTTCCCGCCCGGATGTATTTCCCGCCTAATGATGGTTTCGTCCTCGTAGTCCAAATCAGCTTCTGCAAACCATGGACGCAGATCATAATCAGCAATTTTAAAAACCGCTTCAATAATACATTTGCGTTCTTTGTCCTTAAGTGCTGAAAAATCTGCCCGATTTCCCAATGCGAGGCCGAGTGCGCCCAGAAGAATGGATTTTCCGGCTCCTGTTTCGCCGGTAATGGTTGAAAAACCCGATTGAAAAGAAATCTCAAGCTTGTCGATTAGTGCGAAATTCTCAATCGATAAAGATGCGAGCATTTCTTAAAATTTAATGGATGACCACTTCGAATTGTTAAGCGGCGACAGCCGCCCCAGATTATCTACCAACCCGGTAATGGATACCTGCGGACCACCGGAAAACACCGAGACAATTTCGTCTGATTTAGCATCAAAAAACACACGAGTTAAAAAGGCGTTCGGTCTCACGGCGTGTAATTTTGCCAATGTTTCAACAGACTTAACGATGTTCTCTTTTGCAACCTTTGCATCGCGCGCCATTTCGTCAAGTCCGCCAAAATGGTACTCGTACAATGCTTGCCGGAAAGGCGCGAAAGTGCTGGACAACATATCATTGATTAAAAAGAAGCGATTCTGATTTCCATCGGTCTGACTCCATCCTTTAAAACCGCCTTGTTGAGCAACATTTGCTACTTCACGCGCTACTTCAAGCCATTGAGTACCCCCCTGAGGCGAGAAAGTATCTGCATCCATACCGATAATCATGTAGCAGTAAAATGCTATTACAGAAACCAGGTTCGAATCAAAACTGTTGGGATTAAAAAACATGTTTTCATTTTCAACATATCGGAAATTAAAATCCTTATCGTTGAAATTGAAAACGGGTGAAGCGTACGTGGAATTATAAACCGGCCGGGACGACTGCACCTGAATCGTAGCAGTATAATTATCAGAATCAAATGCGTCGAGCATTATAAACATTGATGCCTGAATTCGTTGCCCCTGAGGATATGCTGTGCCGGTCCAGTCGGTATTGTTGACAAACTCATTCAATGCGCGTTCCAATGCTTTAAATGCATTGACGTTCTGATTTGAGATCTTTTCGTAATTAACGGTAACCTGACAGTTGAGTTGTTGCGCAGTGGCGTTAGTTGCCAGACACAAAATTGCAATAATCAATAAGCGTAATTTCATAATGATGCAATTTTTTGAAAGATGTCGGCCGCAACTTCCCTCTTGCTTTTCAACGACATGGGAACAACATTCATTTCCTTGTCAATCAGCGTTATTTTATTGGTATCGCTGCCGAAGCCGGCACCCTCGTCGCGAAGCGAGTTGAGGACAATCAAATCTAAGTTTTTTTTCTTAATCTTTTCCTTTGCATGGGTCAGTTCATCAAAAGTTTCCAAAGCAAACCCAACCAGCAGTTGCTTTTTCTTTTTTCTGCCCATGGTAGCCAGAATATCCTCCGTTTTTTCGAGGGTCAGCGAAAGCAACGACTCTTCTTTCTTTATTTTTTCTTTCGCTGCCGAGACCGGTCGATAATCCGCCACAGCTGCTGCAGCAATAACAATATCGGCATCATCAAAATGAATCATACACGCATCTAGCATCTGCGCGGCAGTCATAACGTTGACAATTGTAATCCCGCTGACGGACGTAGTACAGGCTGACGGTCCTGAAACGAGCGTAACTTCTGCTCCAAGTCGGGCAGCCTCGTCGGCCAGTTCGTATCCCATTTTTCCGGAAGAGTGATTTCCTATAAAACGGACCGGATCGATAGGTTCGTATGTTGGCCCTGCAGTAATGAGAACTTTTTTGCCACGCATCGGCAATTGGGCAAGGAAATGATTTTCCAGAAAACTGATGATGTTTTCGGGCTCTGCCATCCGACCTTCACCATGAAGTCCACTTGCAAGTTCCCCGCTTTCTGCCGGAATCATAATGTTTCCGAAGCGGCGCAGCGCATCAAAACTTTCGCGTGTAGAAGGATGACGGTGCATATCGAGATCCATCGCAGGAGCAAAGAAAACCGGACATTTTGCACTCAGGTAAGTGGCTATCAGTAGATTGTCGCAATTGCCGGTTGCCATTTTTGACAATGTGTTCGCGGTGGCGGGTGCAATCAGCATAAAATCTGCCCACAGACCCAACTCCACATGATTAGTCCACTCTGCTTCCCCCTGATCATCGTCAAAGAAAGCAGAATGGACCGTATTTTTTGATAAAGTAGAAAGCGTTAACGGAGTAACAAAATCCTTGGCAGACGGCGTCATGACTACACGTACTTCCGCGCCGGATTTCACGAACAATCGCACCAGGTTTGGAGTTTTATAAGCGGCGATGCCACCGGAGATACCGAGCAGTACTTTTTTTCCGCTTAAAACTGACATAGGAGCAATTATTGCTTATTTCCGTCTCTGAAGTAAATTTTATTGTCAACCCACTCTTGTACTGCTAAAGCATGTGGTTTTGGCAATTTTTCGTAAAACTTCGAAACTTCAATTTGTTCTTTGTTTTCGAAGATTTCTTCCAGACTATCATTGTAGGTAGCAAACTCTTCCAGTTTCTCATTCAACTCTTTTTTAATTTCGGAGTTGATCTGGTTTGCGCGCTTTGCTATAACGGTGATCGCCTGATAAATGTTTCCGGTAGGCTCTTCAATCTGAGAACGATTGTAAGTAGTGGTATTCACCGGAGCATTGGTCTTCTTCAAATCCATAATTTTATTTAATGTATTGTTTTAAGTCGTTTTCAATCCGCACCAGCATATCGTCTGCCTGCGCTTTATATTTTGTCGAAGGAAAAGCTTTCAGGAGCTGACTGTAAGCAGTCTTGGCGTTTTGTAAACGCTCTTCCATTTTTGACGGCACACTGTTGATTGCCAGGTTGTACGCGGAGTCCAGTTTGTAGTACATCGCTTCTTCCCGGAAAGGCGTTCCCGGAAACTCAATGATAAAATTATCCAGAGCCACCAAAGCCGATTTAAAATCGGAAATCGTGTTGTATTGCTTTGCGTTCTCAAAAACTTTCTTTTCAATCTTCTCGCGCAAAACTTTCACAGAGGCATTGGCTTCGGGAAGAAATTTGGAGTCGGGAAAACGATCGATAAATCCTTGTAGCTTCTCGATAGCTTTATTGGTTTCAGACTGATCGAGACTGTACCGGGGCGACATCATGGAATGACATTTAGCGGCGAGGTAGCTGGCTTCCTCCAATTTTTCACTTTGCGGAAAACTTGAAACGAAGCTTTCAAATTGATATGCAGCCAACATGTACTGCTCGGTCTTTAAATACGATTGAGCAAACATGTAATACATGTTCTCACTTTCCGGTTTACCGCGAAATGTTGGCGCCATTTGTTCAAACAGGCGGATGGCCTTCATGTACTTTTCTTTTTGATACATCTTTTCGGCTTCCACGTATTTCACGTCGACATCCTCAGATTTCAGTGCATCCTGATACGGGCTGCAGGAAACCAGAAAAAAAACCGAAAAAACTACAAAAAAGAATCTGCTCATTATACAATTCGCTTTTAAACGCGCCGAAAAGGGTGCAATATCGCGGGCGGCAAATGTACGCATTAAACGCTTGTGTGTCAAATTAATTTTCAACAGGCACTGCGATCTCATGCACATTTCTGATTGTCTGAACAAATTCCTCCAATCTCTGACGAAGCGACGCGTCAACCGGCACCAAAGGAAGTCGCAACGTATTTTCAGAAAGACCTAATATTCGGAATACTTCTTTAATTCCTGCGGGATTGCCTTGCTCAAAAATCATATCAATGGCATCAGCGAGAAGATAATGGATGGTGTACGCCTGGTCGACCTTTCTGTCGAGTCCGTATCGCACCATGTCTGAAAACAACCTTGGAAAACCTTCGGCAATAACCGAAATAACTCCTGCTCCACCTGCAAGTACCATTGGTAAAGTAATCATATCGTCTCCTGAAATCACCAGAAAGTCCTCGGGTGCATCTTTAATGAGTCGCATCGCCTGTACAATATCGCCGGCTGCTTCCTTGATGGCTACAATATTTTTGAAATCATTTGCGAGTCGAATAACAGTAGAAGGCTGCATATTACTTGAAGTACGACCCGGCACATTGTAAAGAATTACAGGCAGCGGTGAATTCTCAGCAACTGCTTTAAAATGCTGATAAATTCCCTCTTGTGAAGGTTTATTGTAATAGGGCGAAACAGAAAGTATCGCGGAAAATCCTGAAAAATCGCGGGTTTTAAGCTCGTTAACCACTTCCGAAGTATTGTTTCCGCCCACACCCAAAACCAATGGAAGACGATTTGCATTTGCATCAATTATCGTTTTAATAACCAACTCTTTTTCCTGAGAAGTGAGTGTGGCCGATTCGGCGGTTGTACCTAAAGCAACAAGGTAATCAATTCCGTTATCGATCTGATAATTAACGATTCTTGTCAACGCGTTTGTATCGACGCTACCATCGTTTTTAAAGGGCGTAACCAATGCAACGCCGGTACCAATTAATGCTTTCATGCGAGTTTGTTTAGTATCCTGAGGTATTTAAATAATTCGTCCGTAAAAACGCCATAATTCTCCGAAGGCGTATTTATCATAAAATGGTGAAGTCGTTTGTCTGTAGAAGCAAATCCCACTTTAAAACCGGCTTTAGAAAGATGCGACACCAAAAGTAGAGGCGCTTTTTCTATGTCGTAATAACTAATCAACAAATCAAATGGCTTGTTAATAAATGCTACCACTTCCGGCTTTTTTATAGTGGCCGTCCAGCTAAAGTCGCGCGGAGAGAAGAAAGGAACCGTAATCGCATCATCTTTTTTTATATTGTCCCGAAATACAAGGACATCGATATCCTCCCTGCTTATACCATTAGATGCTAAGGCTTCCAGCAATTGCTCATGTTTTACGATGTAAGTCTCATCGAAAAGGATACCCACAGTTTTTATTTTATCCAGAGAAGGCTTTTCATCGGACTTATCCAACCTTTCTTTAACGATCTTTTTTGTGGTGAAATCCTTTAGGTGATGAAAAAACATAGTACATTTACTTGCTTCAAAAGTAAAACAAATCCAAGCATTTTCAGGTGGTAAAGCTAAGAAACTCTTGTCCAGGTCTGACTCTATTTGTTTTATCCTTAACACTACTGTTACTCGGATCCTGCCATCGCAAATTCGCGGTTTCAAAAATAGAAGGTTTCCAGATTACAATTACAAACGCACTGCAGGAGGACAAGCAAATTGATTTGTTTATTTCGCCGTACCGCAATCATGTCGAGAGCGAAATGAACACCGTGCTTGCTTATTCGCCGCAGAATTTAGACCGTGCACAGGGTAAATGGCAATCTGCGCTGGGAAATCTGATGGCGGATGTATGTCTTGACGCAGCATCCGATATCATAATGAAACGATATGGTGTGCGTGCAGACATGTGCTTATTGAATTACGGCGGCATTCGCTCGGTGATACCCAAAGGAGACGTTACAGTCCGCACCGCTTATGAACTAATGCCTTTTGAAAACATGCTCGTTGTCGCGAAGCTGAAAGGTGCACAGGTAGCACAAATGGTGACCTTCCTTCTGGCAGAGAAGAAAGCGCACCCCCTTTCGGGACTTTCGTTGTCACTTACCGGATCTACCGCAACGGATATTAAAATCAACGGTCGCCCCTTGAATCATGCCGATACTTATCTGGTAGTTACTTCTGATTACCTTTTAAATGGCGGAGACAACATGCTGTTTTTTGGTCAGGCTTCTGAAGTTTATGAAACGGACTATAAAATTCGCAATGCATTAATCGATTATTTTAAAAAGGTCGACACACTTGACATCAGAAACGACACCCGCATCTCAGTTAAATGAACAGAAGAAATTTCATCAGGCAAACGGCTGCAGGAACTGCATGGTTAACACTCGGTAGTGCGGGAGTTGAATTGCTTTCGGAAAATGAGGTGCACCTCACGATCCTGCACACCAATGACGTTCACAGCTATGTAGATCCTTTTCCGGCAAATCATCCAAAATTTGCGGGACGTGGCGGCGTGGCCCGGCGAGCTCAGCTTATCGCTGATATCAGAACCGAAAACCCTAACACCCTTCTGTTTGATGCAGGTGATATTTTTCAGGGAACTCCCTATTTTAATTTTTACGGGGGAGAATTGGAATTTAAATTGATGAGTTTGATGCGCTACGATCTGGCAACATTGGGCAATCATGACTTTGACAATGGGATTGACGGCCTTGTTGCACAGTTGCCGCACGCAAATTTCGACTTTGTATCAGCCAATTACGATTTTTCGAATACAATACTTGAAGGCAAAGTTGCACCCTACAAAATTTTAAAAAAGGCAGGGCTTCGAATCGGGGTTTTCGGATTGGGAATAAATCTTCTTGGATTAGTTGACAAAAAGTTGTACAAAGAGACCAAATACCTCGATCCGATAGAAATCACAGAGGAAACCGTGCGCATTTTACGCCAGAAGCGCTGTGATCTGATTGTTTGTCTATCGCATTTAGGATTTGAGTATACTACGGATCCCAACCGGATTTCCGATCGAAAACTGGCGGCTGCCACCGACGGCATCGATCTTATCATCGGGGGTCATACGCACACCTTTTTGGAAAAACCGGTTGTGGCAGAAAACCGGAACGGACAAAAGGTTGTAATTAATCAAACCGGTTGCTACGGGGTTAATTTGGGGCGCATTGATTTTTATTTTAGCCGCAACGGTAAAAAAGTATTAGACGGTCGTTCGATTCAAATCTGATTGTCTTTCGCTGGCAACTACGAATTCGTAAAAGGTATAAAATGCGAATACATTCAGAGCCATCGCTATCGGTCGCAGTACAATGGGTGACAAATTCGCAAGGTAGTACCGTTCTATAAAAACAATTACTTGCAGCGCAACAAATAACAAAACCGAAATTAAAAGCCAGGAATTGGCTCTGTTATCCGCCATGATGTAATTCGAAACGGCCACACCTCCCATAATCGAAATTAATATGTTCTGAATCACCATAACGGCCATACTGTTCTCGGGAACTTCAGAATTCATCAAGAGGTAGAAGAAAATCAGGAGAAAAGGTAGAACACCGATCATCAGCGGGATGAAATCCCTGAGCCTGATTAATTTTAGTATGAATACTACGATACAAATCCGATGTAAGGTGAACGTAATTACAGCGGCGTGAAGCATGTTCGGTTCCGTTTCAATAAAAAGCACATTGGTAACGGCTGACAGCAGCAATGCTGCAAAAAATAAAAGGTTTCGCGATTCGGAAGTGCAGTAGTACAATACCATCAGCACAACCGGTATAAGCGGTTTCAGAAAATAGATCGCCGGCCGATAAGCAAACAGCTCCATCATGAGCTCGGTAATCGAAATGGCGAAGTACAGTATCGTAAGCACCTGCACTGCGCGCGAGGTCTGATTTACTTCCACAGTTCTGCCTTTTTGATATTGCTGTTTCTACTGATAGTTCTTCTTGAATTAACGTACCGCACCAGAAAAAAATACGACATAAATTGGGCGATCAGGTTAATGTTGTCGAGAATTGGAAGATTCTTTTGAAACATAAATAAATTGATCGCATAGAAAATGTCTGATAACAACATACACAGTGCGGCGGTAAGCAGATGCATAAACGCCTGAGTACTTTCACTGAGATAGTTAAAAATAGCCGCGGCGACAATAAGCATCAGCACTATACCGTACGATAAATATATAAAAAAGTGATTATCAATACTTTTCTCCGGCAAATTTAAGATGGTAACCAACAAGTACCCCAAAAGTGCCAATACGGTGGCAAGAATCATTCCGGTGTACCAGGAAACATCACCTGTCATATCATCCAGAGCAAACCGTAGAATAATTACATTTCCGATGAGTACGCAGACCATAATGTGCACAATATTATAATCCGTAAAAATCACCATGATCATATCGGCGATAAAAAAAAGCCACAGCGCGATCGAGAAGAAGAAATTCGTTTTAGTCCGCTTGGTTTGCAGGTAATAGTAAAAGATTGCAGGAACGACGATAGGTTTGAAGATAAGATTTAGTACATCTGATTCAGTTATGCGTGCAACTACAGCCATGGTTGCCGCTGCAACAAAAAGAATCAGTGAGGGTCGGGAATCTCTCATTTTATCATCGCAAGCAAATCCTGCTCACTTATTATTTTCACACCTAATTTATTCGCCTTATCGAACTTTGCCGGTCCCATATTTTCGCCTGCGACCACAAAATCGGTTTTGGCTGAAATAGAACTTCCGACTTTTCCGCCCTGATTTTCAATGGCTTCTTTAATGCCGTCGCGTGAAAAATGAGCAAATACTCCAGAAACTACGATAGTTTTACCGGATAGAGCGGTACCTGCGGGCCGGGCCGGGGCTGCACTTTCAAGCTGGATTCCCTTCTCACGGAGGCGTTCAATAATCAGTGCGTTATCCTCATTTGCGAAAAAACTTAATACACTGCGCGCGATTTTGTCGCCAATTTCTTCCACTTGCATCAAGGTTTCATAATCCGCTTTTGAAAGTGCATCGATTGATGAAAAGTGTCGCGCCAGTTTTTTAGCCACAGTCTCACCCACATAGCGAATGCCGAGCGCAAAAAGGACGCGTTCGAAAGGTATGTTTTTCGAAGCTGCAATTCCGCTGATCAGATTCTCCGAAGATTTTTGAGCCATTCGTTCCAAGGGAAGAACTTGCTCCATGGTTAAGTCGTACAAATCTGCATAATTCCGCACCAAACCGGCGTTATAGAGCAAGGCAACGGTCTCGCCGCCCAATCCTTCAATATCCATCGCTTTCCGCCCGATAAAATGTTGAATCCGTCCAATAATTTGCGGGGGACATCCATAATAATTCGGGCAATAATGTTGTGCCTCACCCTCTTTGCGGACTAATTCCGATTGGCACTCAGGGCATACGACAATGTACGGAACTTTAACGCTATCAGCACCGCGCTTAGTTACATCTACGCCCACAATTTTGGGAATTATCTCCCCTCCTTTCTCGACGAAGACAGTATCTCCTATTCGAATGTCAAGTTTTTCAATTTGGTCGGCATTGTGTAACGATGCACGTTTTACGATGGTTCCTGCCAACTGCACCGGTTCGAGATTAGCGACTGGCGTAACTGCGCCTGTTCGTCCGACCTGAAAAACGATGTTAACCAATTTTGTACTAGCCTGCTCGGTTTGGTACTTAAATGCGATTGCCCAGCGCGGAGCTTTTGCTGTATAACCTAGTTCTTCCTGCAGATGCAAACTGTCGACCTTTATAACGATACCATCCGTTTCATAAGGTAATTCGTGCCGTTTCGTTTCCCAGTAGTCAATAAATTCAAAAACGTCATTTATCGATTTGGCACAAATGGTTTCGGCAGGAACTTTAAACCCGAGGCGTCGGGCTTCGGACAAGCTATCAAAATGCGTGGTAAAACCGTCGCCAATGAGATTGTATATCAAGCACTCCAAAGGTCTGCGCGCTACTTCACCACTATCCTGAAGTTTCAGGCTTCCGGAAGCCGTATTGCGCGGATTGGAATATGGCACGCCGCCGATTTCAATCAGCTCTTTGTTCATTTGCTGAAAGCCTTTTACCGGAAGGATGATTTCGCCCCGTACCTCGAATTTTTGCGGGAAGGGTGATTGCACTTTTAAAGGGACGGACTTTATGGTTTTCACGTTCGTCGTCACATCATCACCCTGAAAACCATCACCACGAGTAAGGGCGCGAACCAATTGACCGTCTTCGTACCATAAACTTATTGATGCTCCGTCGTATTTCAGTTCGCACGTGTACTGAATCGGCACGTCGCCCAGAAGTCTGCGAATACGATTCTCCCACTCCAATAAATCTTCGCGCGAATACGAATTATCAAGAGAATACATCCGCTGGCGGTGTGCAACGGTTGTAAAATTTTTGGTTAAACCGCCACCTACGCGTTGGGTAGGCGAATTAGGATCATAAAATTCAGGGTGTGCGACTTCAAGCTCCTGTAACTGCTTCAATTTCGTGTCAAACTCGAAATCAGAAATTGTCGGATTGTCCAGTACGTAATAGTTGTAATTATGCTGATGTAATTCATCACGTAGCGACTGTATCGCTTCCCGAATGTCCATGTGCTTCAATTTTGACAGTTAAATGTAATTAAAAAACGCCGGATGGCAATCAGGCAGGAATACAGCTAAGGATTGCGCGATACAGCGAGCCATCAGATATTTCACCGCCGCTTCGGATAAGTTGGAATACTTCCGCATTTCGGTCGGAGAAGGATTTTCGACCTGTTAGTATTTCAAAAAAAGGTTCAGAAAGATGTGCTAGTAGATAATCTCTACCCTCCGGTTCGGAAATATCCAAATCCGGCTTGAAGTTGCGGACAATGATGCTGTGAATATGGCTGTCTGTAACGTGAAATAGAAACCAATGGTTTACAGAAATGTTATCTACGTAGGCCGTGCGGCTCAAGACCTTTTCCCAAATTAACTCAGAAAAAACATCTAGTTCCTGCTCTGCGACATGCAGGCGGAGGGATTTAATTTCTTCCCATTCATGGCGATCAATGGATTGCAGTGCCAGAAATTGCGCAAATTCCCGGTGAAGTTCGTCAAACTGCTCTTTGGTGAGACGGGTATATTTCATAAAGAAAAAAAAATCCCGGCGAAAACCGGGATTTGAATGTGAGTTTGCAAAATTATTGCTCAGCGATAACTTCGTAAGGAAGTTCAACCACTACATCGCGGTGAAGTCTTACGTTAGCGGTATATTTTCCGGTACGTTTCACAATTCCGCTGGTGATAAACTTACGATCGATATTCTGACCTGCTTTTTCAAGCGCTTCAGCAATATCCATATTAGTTACCGAGCCAAACAATTTTTCACCACCTGCTTTAGCAGTAATTTTGATGTCGACCGCTTTTAAAACTTCTGCCAGTTTTTTAGCATCGTCAATCATTTTAGCTTCTTTGTGCGCTTTTTGCTTCAGATTTTCTGCAAGCACTTTTTTGGCTGAAGGTGTTGCAAGAACTGCAAATCCTTGTGGAATAAGGAAGTTGCGGCCATATCCGGGCTTTACGGTAACCACATCGTCTTTAAATCCTAAATCCTGTACGTCTTGTTTCAGTATAAGTTCCATAATTGCCTTTCAAATTATTTTAATAAATCCGCTACATACGGCATCAAAGCCAGGTGACGAGCGCGTTTCACAGCTACTGACACTTTGCGCTGGAATTTCAGCGAAGTTCCGGTCAGACGACGTGGTAGAATTTTACCTTGCTCGTTAACGAATTTCAAAAGAAAATCGGGATCCTTATAATCAACGTATTTAATACCCGCTTTTTTAAAACGGCAGTATTTTTTTTGTTTGTTGGTTTCAATATTAAGTGGGGTCAGATAACGAATATCCCCATCTTTTTTACCTTTTGCTGATTGCTCTATGCTTGACATAATGATTAGGCGTTAACGGTTGCTGAATTTTTCTGTTTGGCTCTTCTTCTCTCTGCCCATGCAATGGCTTCCTTATCCAGTTTTACAGTAAGGAATCGCATCACTCTTTCGTCGCGACGGAACTCCGTTTCAAACGCTTGTAAAACTTCTCCGCTAACTTTAAATTCGAAAAGGTGGTAGAAGCCACTTTTCTTGTGCTGGATTTCGTAAGCCATCTTCTTCAGGCCCCAATCTTCCTTGGCGACCATCTCAGCACCTCTAGACGTGAGGAACTCCTCGAACTTGCTTACTGTTTCCTTTACCTGAGTGTCAGATAAAACGGGATTCAAAATGAAAACAGTTTCGTAATGATTCATAAAAAATGTGTTAGAATTATAAAAATGTGTGCAAAAGTATAAAATTAAATTTAATAACCAAGGAGAAATAATTTTTTTTCGTTTAAGTGCAAAAAAAATCGATAAACATTAGGTAGATAAAAAAAAACGAAATATGTTTGCTGCACCAAATCTATTAAAAGTAACAATTATGAAACTGAATTGCGTTGTCGTTGATGACAGTTCCATCCAGCGGATGATTATCGCAAAATTAGTGAATAATCATCCAAACCTACACTTAGTGGGCGACTTTTCGAATGCAATTGAGGCAAAAAATTGCATGTCCGTTCATACAGTTGATCTTATTTTCCTGGATATCGAAATGCCGGTAATCAGCGGATTTGATTTTCTGGACGGATTAAAAGTAAAGCCTCAAATTATTTTCATTACGTCTAAAGCCGAGTACGCGCTGAAGGCTTTTGATTACGATGCTACGGATTATCTGCAAAAACCTATTGCTCTTGACCGATTTAATGCTTCTGTAAAACGCGCCATGGATTTCCATATGCTGAAGCAGGAAAATCGTGAGGAAGAAGGCGAACACATCTTTATTAAGAGCAACCTGAAAAAGCTTAAAGTCTACACCAATAAAATTAAGTGGATTGAGGCGTACGGAGATTATGTAAAGGTCGTAACTGAAGAAGACAGTAATCTTGTTCTGTCTACGATGAAATCTTTCGAGAAAGATCTTTCAAAAGATAAATTTATCCGGGTACATAAATCGTACATTATCAATATTGATAAAGTGGAGCGCTTCAACTCAAAATTTGCTGAAATTGGCGTGACCAAAATACCGCTAAGTCGCAATAAGAAAGAGGATCTGGTAAAAGCACTTGCTATCGCCTAATACGGGTCGACATTCACAGTCACTTTTACCGAACGAAACTGCGGAATCGCATGAAAACTATCCAGTGTACGCCGGATAGTTTTTTTTGTGCCCTCCAAAGACAGATTTCCGGGGATTTTAATCATGATACTTCGCAGGTATTCATTCCGAATTCTGGAAATCAGCGGCTCCTCAGGCCCTAAGACCGGCATCGGAAGCGTCTGCGCCAGCATGGAATGCAACCATACCGCGCTGTCCCGGGTTTTGTCGAATTCGCGATGCCGAAGTGTGAGTCGGATTATCCTGTAAAAGGGTGGATACCTATATTGCTCACGCTCGTGAATCTGGTCGAGATACATGCCGTCATAATCATTTTGCGCTACCTGTGTAATTACGGGATGAGACGGCTGAAAAGTTTGAATGATTACCGTTCCCTGCGCCCCTGCTCTACCCGACCGACCGGCAACCTGTGCCATGAGTTGGTAACCGCGTTCGAATGCCCTGAAATCCGGCTGGAACAAGATATTGTCTGCGTTCATTATTCCGACTAACCTGACATTTTCAAAGTCGAGTCCTTTTGCCAACATTTGCGTCCCCACCAATATGTCAATGTCCCCCCGACGAAAATCATACAGTAAAGTTTCAAAAGCAGATTTGCCCCGTGTGGTATCCTGATCCATTCGCCCAACGCGCGCCTGCGGAAAAAGCATAGTTAATTCTTCCTGCACCTGCTCAGTACCGAAACCTTTGGTGTTTAGCGCTGCGCTACCGCAGGCATGACAGCGAACCGGCTTTGCAATCGCATAGCCGCAGTAATGACAACGAAGTAAATTTCTCGTAAGATGGTATGTGAGTGATACGTCGCAGTGCGAACATTGCGGAACATGTCCACAGGTCTCACATTCGACCATTTTAGCATATCCCCGGCGGTTCTGAAATAAAATAATCTGGCCTTTATCGACAAGCGTTTTTCGGATGGCATCGCTAAGCGTATCGGAAAAATGACCCGCCATTTGTTTGCGCTCGTACTTTTTCTTAAGGTCCACCACTACGATTTCGGGCATTAATATATTCCGGAAACGCTCCGTAAGCTTAACCAGTCCGTATTTTTCCTGTGAGACATTGTAAAATGTCTCCACCGATGGCGTCGCGGATCCAAGCAAGATTTTCGCATTCCATAATTTGCCCAATACCGTGGCGGCATCCCTGGCGTGATAACGGGGTGCCGGGTCGTGCTGTTTAAATGTGGCTTCATGCTCTTCATCCACCACAATCAGTCCCAGATTGGCGAAGGGCAAAAACAATGCAGACCGCGCCCCGATGATAATGCGAGCATTACTTTTATTTTGCAGTACGTTTTCCCAGGCTTCAGTGCGTTCGTTGTTGGAGTACCGCGAGTGAAAAACGGTCACTTTATCCCCAAAATACTTTACCAGGCGTCCCACCAACTGTGTTGTTAATGCAATTTCAGGAAGCAAGTACAAGACCTGCTGCCCTTTTGCAATAGCTTCAGCGATCAACCGTATATAGATTTCCGTTTTTCCGCTGGAAGTCACACCGAAGAGCAGGCAAATTTCCTTGTTGTTGAATTGCTGCCGGATGTTATCCAGCGCAGCCTGTTGAATATCACTTAGCACGGGTAATTCCGTCGTCTGTTTGGTAAAACGCACGCGACCTTCACGCAGATAATATTCTTCAAAAATGGCTTTATCGCACAACGCTTTAAAAGCTGCCAGCCCGGCTTCGGCTTGTTGCAACAGCTCTTTGACCGTCACCAGATCACCCCGATTGGCCAGTTGGAAGTAAGCAAGAACTAAAGCTTTTTGTTTATCTGCATTTTTTAGTTGTTCGAGCAGTTCCTGCAATCCGGCGCCTTCATTATACCTGGCGGAGAGTTGGGCGTAGCGTACCAATTTCGGTTTGTAATTTTCATTGAGTTGTTCGCTTACCTCAACAATTTTTTTTGCCAGCAACTGACGTATTACGCCAAAAACCGATTTTTTATTCAGTATCTGAATAATTTCCCGCATTTGTAAACGCGGTTGCCGTTGTAGCGCTTCGTAAATTAAATATTCTTCATCCGTAAGCGCCGGCAACTCAGCGTCTGTATTTTCGCTTAATGTCAGAATGGTTTCACTTTCCAAAATCAGGGTTGCCGGTACGGCGCTTCTGTAGACGTCGCCGAGCGGGCACATATAGTAATTTGCAATCCACTCCCAATGTTTTAACTGGTGAGGCCCAATGATCGGAAATTCATCCAGAATGTGATCGATTTCCCGGGCTTCATACAGTAGCGGCGCCTCTTGATGCACCCTGTAAACCATCGCAGTATATACTTTATTGCCGGAGAATGGCACGGCCACGCGCATCCCGGGTTTCAAAAAATGAAACTCTGCTTGCGTAATACGGTACGTAAATGTTTTGAGGAGGGAAAGCGGTAAAATTACTTCAGCAAAAAACATTAAAGGCGGGTTGTAGCGCAAAGATAACTATTCCGCCGTCTTGTGTTTTACGCGATGCCAGTATTGCGTCCGGCCTAACAGTGATAAACCCAAATAACCGCGTACTTTTAATTTATCGGCATTTTCCAGTGCGATGTAGCATTTGTAGAGCTTGCCATGCTTCGGATCGAGGATCTTCCCGCCGGTGTATTCATTGCCGTCTTTCACTAAACCTTTTATAACCACCAGACCCAGCAGCGGCCTGCCTTTATCGTCGCCCGGACACACTTCGCACTTTTTATTTTTGCTTTTCGGATTAAAAATTTCTACAATTTTTCCGTAGAGTTTGCCATGACTTTCGAAAATTTCGACGACCGAAATTGGCTTTCCTGTTTCATCATCGATCGTCTTCCAACGTCCTAAAACGCTTTGCGCAGAAAGCAATGATGGAAACAAAACAATTAGCAGAAGGAGATATCGACGCATCGCACTAAAAAATAGGATGTCGATAAAAATAATAAAAAAGATAAACGCTCAGGCAAACAAATTTTTTCTTTTCAGGCGGTCAATCACCATGTTAAGTTCAAATCCTAACAAAAGAATGACACAGTTCAGCCAAATGTAGAACATCATAATGAGCAACGTGCCGATGGATCCGTACAGCTCGTTGTAGTTTGAGAATTTGATCACCCAGATTCCAAAAGCGTAGGAAGAAAGAACAATCAGAATTGTGGTAAAGACCGAACCGACCGAAATGAAAGCTCGTTTTCCGGTATGTTTCGTGCCGAATTTCAGCATGATCGACGTCGTTATTAAAATCATCAGCGCCACGAACAGATATCGTCCCCACACAATCCACGGGATTCTTTCAGGCAAAACCACCTGCATGAAACTACTTTGAATGAATACTTCGAACACCACAATGGTTGCTACTGTTATGAGCAACAGAAGAGACAAAAGAATTGACATGCCCAACGCAATCACATATTGACGCAGAAATCCGCGCTTAACTAAAACATGGTGCGAGGTTTCGAACCCGCCGAGAATGGAGTTGAGTCCGTTTGCCATTAGAAAAATCGACAAAAAAAATCCCCACGATAAGAGGCCGCTATGACTATTAGTCACGATATCGTTAATAATCCGCGCAATGGCATCATACGTACTGGGAGGAACGCTACTTTCAACAAACCGAAGGAAGTCGGCCTCAAAGCCACTTATCGGAATATAAGGGATAAGATTCAGGATAAATAGTGCAAAGGGAAACAGTGCCATAAAAAAGCTGAATGCAATCGCTGCAGCACGGTATGTCAGGGCTCCGTCGACGATACCTATAATGTAGATTTCAAGAAGTTCGTACAACGATAAGCCTTCGAGCCAGTTCAGCCGTACCGTTTTGAGGTATCGAACTATACTTCTGACTACAGGAATGGTTTCTAATTTTTCTTCAACTTCCTTTGACACGGTACAATGATAGCTAAAAAATTGGCGTTAAAATCAGAACGCTTTTAAGCTTAGATCCATATTATAAATAGAGTGCGTTAAAGCACCGGAGGAAATGTAAGTTACACCGCAGGCTCCATATTCCCGAATGGTACTTTCGTTAATATTTCCTGAGGATTCAGTTTGCGTTTTTGCGCCTACCATTTTTACAGCCTCGCGCGTCATTTCGTAGGTGAAGTTATCGAGTAAGATTCGGTGAATGCCTTCTGATCGCAGGATCTCCGCAACCTCATCGAGATTTCGCGCCTCCACTATAATCTTTAGGTCCAGATTATGGTCTGCCAGATACTTCTTTGTTTTTTCAATCGCAGGAGTAATACCCCCGCAGAAGTCGATGTGATTATCTTTCAGCATAATCATATCGTACAATGCAAACCGGTGATTTTCGCCACCGCCGATGGTTACCGCCCACTTCTCGGCCGCACGAAAACCCGGAGTAGTTTTTCGTGTATCAAGAATTTTTGCGCCTGTACCTTCGAGTAGTTGCACGTATTTATTGGTTTTAGTGGCGATGGCAGACATGCGCTGCATCGAATTGAGCACCAATCGCTCGGCTTTCAGGATCGATTGTGCCCTGCCGTGGACTTCAAAAGCAATATCTCCTTTTTTAACACGGTCACCGTCTTTTAAAACCGGACGAAAATCCAACCGCGAATCGACAAAACCAAAAATCATCCGGGCAAAATCAACCCCTGCCAGAATTCCCTCATCCTTTACCAGCAAATGAGCGCGGCCGGGACCGTTTACAGGGATGCACGCCAGCGAACTGTAATCGCCGGGGCCGACATCTTCCCGAATACCATTGTTTATGATTCTGATGAGTTCGTCACGGAAATGCTGTTCGCTGATCATAATGGAGTTTTGTGTGGCTAAGGTACGGATTTGCGGTGGCGACGCGAAAATTTTGCAATTCAAGTTAGTTACATTTGCTAAAAAAAGTATCATGAACATTCGCCTTGTAGCGATTGGCAAAACGGATAGCGGTCCGATGCAGACCCTGATCGACGAATACCTGCGACGGCTGCAGCACTATGTAAAGTTTGAGTTTGAAATCATCCCTGACCTTCGAAACGTTAAGAACCTATCTGAAGACCAGCAGAAAATTCGGGAAGGCGAGCTGCTTTTGAGCAGGATCACCACATCAGAACGCGTGCTTTTGCTGGACGAAAATGGAAAAGAATTTACCAGCGTCGGTTTTGCATCAGAACTGCAGAAACACATGAACAGCGGTATTAAAACACTAACATTCGTCATCGGCGGTCCCTACGGTTTTTCCGACGAAGTGTACGCCCGTGCTCAGGGAAAGCTGTCATTATCCAGGTTGACATTTTCGCATCAGATGGTGCGCTTATTTTTTGTTGAACAGCTTTACCGCGGATTTACGATTCTTCATAATGAACCGTATCATCATCAGTAACGATTGTATAGTTTCCGGAATAAGGTAATGCACTCTTCTGCTTCCTTCACGTCGTGAACCCGCAAAATAGACGCGCCTCTCTCGAGCGCTGCCATATGTAAAGCACTGGTTCCGTTAAGCGCTTCTGAAGGACTGCTGTTAAGCAACTTGTAAATCATCGATTTTCTCGAAACACCAACGAGGATCGGCAAGTTTAATAAGGCAAAATCAGCAAGTTTATTTAATAGCTCAAAATTTTGCTCGAGGGTTTTGGCGAAACCGAAGCCGGGATCGATAATCAAATCCGAAATTCCGAGTGATCGCGCATAGGCAATACGCTCTGAAAAATAACGTACTATTTCCTCCGTCAGATGGTCGTAGCGGGTTAATTCCGACATGGTTGCGGAAGTTCCTCGCATATGCATCATGATGTAAGGAACCTGTAATCGCGCCACTTCCGGTATCATTTGCGGATCGAGCATACCTGCGGAAATATCGTTTATCATGGCAGCACCTTCTAAAATTGCGGCAGTCGCGACGGAAGCGCGAAAAGTATCTACTGAAATGATGGCATCGGGGAAATTCCTGACCACCACCTGCACCGCTTTACGCACCCGATACAGCTCTTCTTCCTCGCTAACCGGCGTGGCTCCGGGACGAGAGGAATATCCACCAATGTCGATAATCAACCCGCCCTGTGTAAGAATCTGTTCCGCACGAAACCTGATCTGATCTTCTACCTGATATTTTCCACCATCAAAAAACGAATCAGGTGTTGAATTTAAGATACCCATTACGACGGGTTCTGTTAAATCAAGCAAATGGCCGCGGCAATTAATCGTCATGTGAAAATTTCAGGTTCTGTTTTGAATTCTTATTTTTGAAACAAAATCAAGCAAAGATAACCAATGCACGATACCTCTCGTGAGTACGACCAGATCATCAACACATGCCGGTCGCTTTTCACACATAAAATGAAAGACTACGGATGCGCCTGGCGAATATTACGTTTGCCTTCGCTGACAGATCAGATTTTCATAAAAGCACAAAGAATCAGAAGTTTACAGGAGAACACGGTTCGGAAAATTGATGAGGATGAAAGTTCGGAATTTGTTGGAATTATCAATTATTCCATCATGGCACTTATCCAGCTTGAGCTTGGTGTAGCCGAACAACCGGACCTGTCGGAAGAAGAAGCGGCGCGGTTGTACGATGAGAAAATAGCCGAAACCAAGCAATTGATGGAGGCTAAAAATCACGATTATGGCGAGGCTTGGCGGGAAATGCGCATCAGCTCACTCACCGACTTAATTTTGCAAAAATTACTTCGCGTAAAACAAATTGAAGACAATGCCGGTAAGACATTGGTTTCAGAAGGGATTGCTGCAAATTATCAGGACATGATTAATTATTCGGTTTTTGCCTTAATTTTAGC
>ERZ1066121.232-NODE-232-length-52301-cov-12.585308_pt1 | contig 52301 bp, 46 predicted proteins | sample MGYA00382768_ERZ1066121 | MGnify/ENA primary metagenome ERZ1066121 (study PRJEB33369, sample SAMEA5778351) | biofilm metagenome | biome: Industrial cooling water; feature: Water cooling tower basin; material: Biofilm | place: United Arab Emirates | collected...
GATGCTAGCGCTACTATAGTTGTTTTAGAATCAAAATATTTACCCGACCATCCAACATTAGTTGCAGAGAAAGCAAAGCTTGATGCTGCTCAACTTGCATTACTAGCGCGGAGTCAATTGCTTTTAGGGCGCCCGGTCAACTTAGCAACAATAAAGACCCTTAACCTTACTAACACGAACTTAGGCAGCAGTCGCGAGGTTCTTTTCCAAGAACTGATTAAAGTTCAGGTAGACCAAAAGGGACTTACGACTCAAGCTCAAGCAATAAACCAGCAAATCAACCTACTTGAAAATAGACTTAAAAACTTAACATTTCAGGAGTCTAAATTAGATGGACTGAAACGAGATATGCAAGTTGCTGAAGCAGTATTTTCGACTACTTTGACTAGATTAGATATTGGCAAGTCAAATACCTTTGGTTCTTATCCACTAATTCAAATTATTACAGAACCCAGCTTACCTGATAGTCCTACCGAACCCAAAAAATCATATGTTTACCTAGGCGCAGCCTCCGGTTCGCTTTTTTCAACAACTGGTTTGGTGTTGCTCTGGATGCGCGCGCGTAAACGCAAAAATTTGGTAACGCAATGAATTTTAGCAATACTTATTATGAAACCTCAAAACTTAGAAGAAAAATTAGTTTGGTACTATTTAATAGGAACTTATGTTTTTTATTTTTTGGGAGCGCAATACATTTTAATGTCTGTAATTGCGTGGTCACTAACGCTGTACTTGGGCAAAAAACTTTGGAACCAAACGGAAAATACACCTGTTGAAGAAAAAGTGACGATTCCTTTTTCTGTATGGGTATGGATTATTTCTATGTTGGTCATGGAAGTTGCTTTAATAATGGCTCATATAGACTTCGATTTAGGAGCGGGTAAAATAATTACTTCGTCAATAAATTGGGCTAGAACATGGGCTTATCTGGCATTACTTCCCCTTATCGGTTGCCTGAATATTCGACCACAATTGCTCTACCGTTCTGTTTGTATAATCTGCTTACAAAGTTTAATTTTTATTCCTATTTCTTATTTAGCATTTATATTACATTTACCGCCTAATTTATACACTTCTCCATTATATTTAATTGGTGGCAACGATGTTAGTCTTTATAATATAGTACTTTATGGATTTGAAGAAGAAACTAATGCAAATCGCCTACAATTATTTGCTCCTTGGCCTCCCGCTTTAGGAATGGTTGGTTGCGTTTATTTTTTCTTAGCATGTCAAGAGCCTAATAAAAAGTGGCGGTGGATTGGCATAATTGGTTCCATCGCTATGGTCATAGTAACGTTTTCACGGTTAGCAATACTAAGTATTATTGCTGTTCCAGTCATAACTTGGTTTTTAGTAAATTTTACTCGACCCAAAACACAAATTACAACAGGGGTAGTAAGTTTCTTTGCTAGCATGTTTGCCCCGGTACTGCTCAATTTTTTTCAAACATTTAAAGAACAGTTTTCTAATGCTCGACCAAGCTCTTCACGAGTTAGAGCAGCTTTGGGTCGCATAGCCCTACAGCGTTGGAGTGAGGCGCCTATATGGGGTCATGGAATTGTTGAGCCAAGAGGACCAAAAATTGTAGCATTTATGCCTATTGGCACTCACCACACCTGGTTCGGCATTCTTTTCGAGAAAGGGCTGGTAGGTTTAATTGGATTAGCAGTCCCCTTGGTGTGGAGCTTTATAGATTTAGTTTATAAAGCTCATAAAAACACAACTGCTAAAGCCGGGTTAAGTGTACTTTTAGTTATATTTCTCTTTACTTTTGGTGAAAAAATAGAAAGTCTTACCTACCTTTATTGGCCTGGATTAGTGCTAATGGGTATTGCATTTAAAGAAAAAGTTTAGGTTAATATTTTTTTTATTTCTCAAATATTTTGTCAAATCAGCTTGGACTATTAATGTTAATCAATAAACTTAAGCAAAAATTTTCTGGACAATTTATTCGTAATGTTGGTTGGTTAGGGGGAGCAGAATTAGCAAATCGTATCTTCCGTTTAGGAACAACAGTGACTTTAGCGAGACTATTAAATGCTTATGATTATGGATTAGTTGCCATTGTGATGACGACTTATGAATTTACAACTGTTTTTACCTTAAGAGCCGGGATTGGGTCTAAGATTATTCAGACTGAGGAGAAAAATTTAGATATTATATGCGAAACATCGTACTGGCTAAATTGGATTTTATCTATAGCACTTTTTCTAATTCAGTGCATTTTGGCATTTCCGGTTGCTTGGTTTTATGGGAATAACCAAGTTATTTTACCTATCTGTGTAATGGCATTAGTTTATTTAATGCTGCCGATTTTCTCTGTACAGTCAGCATTAATTCAGCGAGAAAACCGTCTAAAAATTACTGCGATATGCAATGCTGTTCAGTCGTTATTAAGTAATATTGTTACTATAATTTTAGCTTTATTGGGTATGGGGATATGGGCTATTGTCTTACCGATTGTCTTGACAACCCCAGTATGGATTGTAATAAATTATATGAATCATTCCTGGCGCCCTAAGATGTCTTTCAGTCTTAACCAATGGCAAGAAATTATTAAGTTTGCTAAAAATATTCTCGGTGTTGAGTTACTAAATAAGTTAAGAGCTAATTTCGATTATTTACTTGTTGGGCGTTTTTTAGGTGTCGATGCTTTAGGAGTATATTATTTCGCTTTCAATGCAGGATTAGGAATTAGTATGAATGTAATTAATGCCTTAACTTGGTCTTTATACCCCCATCTTTGTGCAGTTCGTGAAAACTTCAAGCTATTTAAACAGCTTTATTTTAGTAGTCTGAAAACCATTTGTTTAATTGTAGTTCCGCTTGTTTTGCTACAATCAACTTTAGCTCCGTTCTACGTACCAATTATTTTTGGGCATAAATGGGTAACAGCAATTCCCATACTTATACTTATCTGCCTTTCAGCGGCGCCACGTCCATTCGGTGATGCTGCCTCCATGCTACTAAACTCCGTAGATAAAAGTCATATAAATCTTTACTGGAACCTAATTTTTACTGTGTTTTTTGCAATTTCTTTGTTACTAGCTGTGAAATGGGGAATTTTTTGGGTAGCTGCAACCGTACTAATTACTCATGTAATAGCAATACCTATATTTACCGTCTGGGCTAGTAACTATGCTCTACAAAATAAACCAATTAAAGAAGTTATGAGTAATTACTAATAAATTTTTTAAGGAGTACAAACTGCAATGGAAACTATATCCGTCATTATTCCTACTTACAATGCTGAACGTTTTATTTTAGAAACAATTGAATCAGTTCGTCAACAAACAGTCTCAAATATTGAGATAATTGTAATTGATGATGGCTCTACTGACCGAACTGTAGAACTACTGAATACAGTCAAAGACTCTCGTCTTAAAATTTTTTCATACGAAAATGCTGGAGTTGCAGTTGCTCGTAATCGTGGTATTACTCATGCAACTGGTGACTACATTGCATTTCTTGATTCTGATGATTTATGGAGCTCAGACAAGTTGGAATTACAACTTGCAGCTTTACAACACCATCCAGAAGCAGGAGTTGCTTATAGTTGGACTTGCTTTATAGATGAACAAAGTAAGTTTTTATATCATCATGAAAAGTTTTTGTTTGAGGGTAATGTTTATTCCCAGTTGTTAGTTAAAAACTTTTTTGGTTGTGGCTCAATTCCACTAGTACGCAAACAAGCTATTGAATCGGTTGGTACATTTGATAGTTCTATAACACCTGTTGAAGATTGGGATTATTGGTTACGTTTAGCAGCTAAGTGGTCTTTTGTTTTAGTTCCAAAAACTCAGATTTTTTACCGGAAATCAACAAACTCATTATCAACAAAGATTGAGTTAATGAAAAAGAATTGTATTCAAGTTCATGACAATGCTTTTAAGAAAGCTGCACCAGAACTACAAGGTCTTAAAAATCAAAGTCTAGCAAACATTTATGAATATTTGACTCACATGAGTTTAGAAAATATTCCTGGTCAGCATGGAGCTAAAATAGCGAGTCAAGAGTTACAAACGGCTGTTCGATTAAATCCAAAGCTTTTGTTAAACAGAAAAGTTCAAAAGTTAGCTGCAAAATTAATATTGATGCAACTACTTTCACGTGAAATCACTAAAGATTTTACAGGATTTTTTCGCCTAATTTTTCGCCTAATTTTTCCAAACCCTGCAACTTAACTAATTTGTAAGGTGGGCATTGCCCACCCTACTTAAATAAAGCAAAGGTAAAGATAGATGACATTTACAGAAAAGATTAAACGTGTTCCCAACAAAATCAAAAGAATTATTCTACAATTTGGATTGATTCGAGTTATCTCAGAATTTTTGTATCAAAGACGAATCAAAAAATATGTTAAATACTTACCAAAAATTGACTTAGAAGACTTAAAGAAAGTCGAGTCTTTACATGAAGAAGGAGTTTTTATTACCTCTTTAGAAGAATTAGCAATTCCCTCAACATCTTTAGTAAATGCTAGCGCGAAAAAGTTATTGTCAGAATTATCAGCCGTTTCTAACTATGAATCTGACGATGGGAATTATGTAATTAGTTTACCTTTATTCAAATTAATGAAGTATCCAGAAATTTTTTTGTGGGGACTCGAAGAACGATTACTCAATATTATTGAAAATTACATTGGTCTTCCTGTACTATATCACGGCGCCCATTTTCGTAGGGAGGTTGCGAATGGAAAACTAATTGGTGTTAGGCAATGGCATATAGATATAGAAGACCATCGTATGGTTAGAATCATCATTTATTTAAATAATGTTACTTTGAATGGTGGACCATTTGAATACATTTCAAAATCTTTAAGTACATCGTTACGTAAAACTCTTCAATATACCTCTGGTTTCATCTCTGATGAAATTATTAAAACAGTTGTTTCTACATCTAATTGGAAACCCTGCTTTGGATGTGCTGGGACAGTAATTTTTAGTGATACAGGCAATATTTTTCACCGTGCTAAACCACCTGCAAAAGTAGATAGATATTCAATCACTTATTCATACACATCTAGACGACCTATAACAATTTTTAACAAAGCTGTACTGACTAGAGATGAGTTATTTGAACTTTCTAGTAAACTATCACTACGTCAGAGACAGTGTATTTTAGGTTACAGCAATTTTTAGAAACTAGAAACCCGGTTTCTTATCGTTCATTATCTAACAATATGAAAAAAGTATCTGTAATTATTCCAGTTTATGGAGTTGAGAATTATATAGCTGCGACTATACAATCTGTTCTCGCTCAAACCTATACAAATTTTGAGTTACTAATTATTAACGATGCAACTCAAGATAAGAGTATAGAAATTTGTCAAAAATTTGTAGACCCTAGAATTAAAATCATTCACCAAGCAAATCGAGGACTAGCTGGAGCTAGGAATACTGGTATTCGCCATGCAACTGGAGAATATTTAGCCTTTATCGATGGAGATGACCTGTGGTTGGCACAAAAGTTAGAAAAACATATTGCTCACCTAGAAAAGGCGCCTGATATTGGAGTTAGTTTTAGCCGCTCTAGCTTTATCAACGAAGCTGGAAAATTAAGTACATACCTAATGCCTAAGCTTAAAGAAATCACTACACCTTATTTACTTGGTCGCAATCCTGTTGGCAATGGTTCGGCAGCAGTGGTTCGTAGTTCAGTTTTTGAAGAAATTAAATTCCAAGATAATCTTGATGGCGCCGTAGAAAACTTTTATTTTGATGAAAACTTTAGCCGTGCGGAGGACATTGAATGTTGGATACGCATTTCCATTCAGACCAAATGGCAAATAGAAGGCATTTCTGAAGCTCTAACTTTATATCGAGTTAATGCAGATGGACTTTCAGCAAATATTCTTAAACAGTTAGATTGCTGGGAACAAGTGATTGAAAAGACACGTTCCTACGCTCCACAAATAGTTACTCGTTGGGAACACCAAGCAAGAGCTTACCACTTACAGTATTTAGCTCGTAATGCAGTGCGTCTTCAATCTGGCTCAATAGCTGTGCAATTAATTAATCAAGCAATAAGTGCTAACTGGCGAATTCTTATTCTTGAACCGCGTCGCATGTTTTTAACGTTTGCTGCTGCCTATTCGCTTTGGCTTCTGCCACAGTCTATTTATAAATTAATTGAGACTCTAGGCTTAAAAATGACAGGAGCTAACCAAAAACGGCGTATTCTTCAAGACAAGCTCAATTACCAACAAAGTTGTATTTAACAGGAATATATCTAAATGAAAAAAGTTTCTATTATTGTTCCAGTTTACAAAGCCGAAAAATATATAGCTGCTACCGTGCAATCGGTTCTTGAGCAAACTTACAAAAATTTTGAACTCCTAATTATTGACGATGGTTCTCCTGACCGAAGTATAGAAATTTGTCGGCAATTCACAGACCCTAGAATTAAAATTATACGTCAACAGAATCGTGGACTACCCGGAGCAAGGAACACAGGTATTCGACATGCAACTGGAGAATATTTAACTTTTTTAGATGCTGATGACCTGTGGTTGCCCGAAAAACTAGAAAAACACGTAACTCATCTAGAAAATACCCCAAAAGTCGGAGTTAGTTTTAGTCGCTCTGCTTTTATTGATGAAAATGGACAACACTTGGGTATCTATCAGTTACCATTACTCACAGATATCACTCCATCTTTAGTTCTTTGCCGAAACCCAATTAGTAATGGGTCAGCAGCAGTAATGCGTAAATCAGTTTTAGAAGCGATTAAATTTCAAGATAATCTTTACGGTACTGTAGAAGATTTTTATTTTGATGAACATTTTCGCCGCTCAGAGGATATAGAATGTTGGATACGTATTTCTGTTCAGACTAATTGGCTTTTGGAAGGAATTCCTGAAGCGTTGACATTGTATCGAGTAACTTCAAGCGGTTTATCAGCTAATTTACTTGAACAATTAGACTCTTGGGAAAAGGTGATTTCCAAAGCTAGCTCATACGCACCAGAACTAGTTGATAAATGGGGAACACTAGCCAGAGCATATCAGTTAAGATATTTAGCTCGCAAAGCAGTTAGTCTTCAAGATGCTTCAATGGCTGTAGAATTCGTTAATGAAGCTTTATCTACAAACTGGCGTATCATCGTTTACGAACCACGTCGTACCCTTTTAACCTTAGTCGCTGCCTACCTCATTTTTCTTCTGCCTCAGTCTCTCTACAAATCAATTGAAGCTTTTGCACTCAAGAAAACAGGAGCTACCCAAAGGCGCCGCATCACCCAAGATATAATCACACAAAATGTTGCATCAATCTAAATTAATGATTGTACATTACCAATCGGCGCCTTAGACTCTTTACAAAAGTGGTCAGGGTGCTTTTAGTATAGGCGAAAACTAGGATAATGCTGTTTTAGTATAAGTAATTATGATGAATAGGCTTTGTTTATCTTGATTAAAAAATACCGTAACGTATCCCTGGCAACGAGTACAGCTTCATTTTAGTGGAATATACTTTTATCAACAATTAATATAGATTATGAGTGTTGTTTAATACTAATAAATTATTCATCCGCAAATATAATGGTATATAATATTACATTAAACTTGGCATAAATTCGCTTATCAGGCGCCTACAGCGTTTTATAGATAAAATAAATTCGATATATTGAGTATAAATGTAGAAAAGTAAAAGAAATAGAATATTTTCATAAAAAGATAAATGGTAAATATTTATACTTATAAACCAAGATAAAAAGCGGTAGCAAGAATCTGTGTAGCTTTTGAGACCAAGGTTGACAAAAGATTTTTTACTTGCAATAGTGATATGAAGAATTTAGCAATGTGTGCCAACTGTTTGACATCGCCTATGTAAGCTTACGGATTGGTAGAGTTGTGTTAATTATTAATCTTTTTCATTCACTAACCAAAACTATCTCAAAAAGTCATTTATTCGCGCCTTTGTACACTAGCTTTTTAGTGTTGGTGTTATTAATCTTAGGGCAGCAAGGCTTTAACATCTGGGTAGAAAACCTTAATTATCAAGCGTCTGATTGGAAAACTCATAGCTTGATAGTACAGCATGAAGGGGAACGCCTATTAAATGCTGTAATAGATGAGCAAACAGCGATTTCTTTATATTACACTCACCAACAGTTGATTATAGAAAATTATGGTGAAAGTAGCTTCGCCTTTCGCGACAGCTTTAATAAACTATACGATTTAATGGAGGATAACCCTACTCAACTCCAAGAACTTAATAAAATTAAACATTTACATAACCACTGGCTTTTCAAGTTTAACCAGAACATATTTTCTAATTATGTCAGTAGCTACCACATGACAGGAGGTACTTTATTCAGTTACTTGTGCAGTGAAATTAACGTTTTAATTAAGCGTGAGGAAATACTTTTAATAGAACGCACAAACAGTTTACAGCAATTAAACCACGTCAAGACTGTTATAAACATTTTCAGCACAGTGATGATTATAACGGGAGCTGTTTTAAACCTTCAGCGTTTGTATCGACGAGCAGAAATTCCTTTACAGCAGTTGACAGAAACAGGCAAACTTTGGCGCCAAGGTCAAATGTCAGTTCAGGTTGACTATTCATCACAAGACGAAATCGGTCAATTAGCTGTAGTTTTAGATGGAATGGCAGATGAAACTCGTCACCGTCAGGAACGCATTGAGGTACGTAACCAACAGCTTGAGGATATGATTGGCGCCCTTTCTCATGACTTGCGTACTCCACTGCTTGCGACTCGTACCACCTTAGATGGAATGATTAAAGGAGCCTTTGGTACGGTCTCGGAAACTTGGAAAGAAATATTTGAACAGTACCGCGAAGCTAACGAGGATATTCTCAAACTTGTAGAAGTCCTCTTAGATGTCTCGCGCTATGAATCTGGACGTGGCGCCTATTTAAACTACGACCCCCTTGACTGGGAAAAGATTTTTGTCAAAGTAATAGCTCAAATTAAAGCTTCTTCAAAGTGTGAATTAAAGTTCACATTAGAAATATCTCAATCACTGCCAACCGTTTACGGTGATGAGTTAGAAATTCAACGAGTCGTGCAAAACCTAATTGATAACGCTGTGCGAGCTAGTTTACCATTATCGGAAATCTCACTTGGGGCAAAAAGCTCTGGGGAACAAGTACAGGTATACGTGCGCGATAAGGGTTCAGGAATTGCACCACAAGAGAAGGAACGACTTTTTCACCGCTTTATTCAGGGAAAAGGTCGGCATGGCAAAGCAGGACTTGGGTTGTACTTGTGTCGTCAAATAATTGAATCTCACTCTGGCACTATTGGGGTGGAAAGTTCGCCTGGAGAGGGTAGCACCTTTTGGTTCACCCTCCCAGTTGATAGAAGTAAAGCCTGGTTCCATCATCTGAAAGAAATGTAGGAGGCATCATGACCACTGTAAAAGATGAAAAGAAAACTTTGCGGATTTTATTAGTCGATGACCATGCTTTAATTCGTCGAGGAATGAAAGGTCAATTTACCCTTGAACCTGGCTTTACTGTGGTTGGAGAAGCTTCGGACGGCGCCCAAGCTATTGAATTAGCAACTCAACTCGAACCAGATGTAGTATTGATGGACATTGAGATGCCAGTCATGGATGGAATTACAGCTACCCAGCAAATAAAAAGCAGGCACCCTGAAACTCGTATTTTAGCGTTGAGTGCATTTGGCAAAGATACCCAGGTGATGGGGATGCTCGCAGCAGGTGCAGATGGTTATTGCCTTAAAAGCATTGAATGGGAACAACTTATCGCTGTCATTCAATTAATTCAAATGGGTGGTGCTTATTTAGACCCACAAATAGCCCAACAAGTCGCTCGAATGCTCAACAAAAGCGTTGACACAGAAACTTCCTCTTCAGAAATTCAACAACCAGTTCTTAGTAATCGTGAGCGCGAAATTCTTAAACTTATTGCTAAAGGATATTCAAACCAGCAGATTGCCGATAATCTTTACCTTTCGCTAGGAACCGTCAAGTCTTATGTACGTATGGTTCTCAACAAACTTAGCGTAGATGACCGCGTTCAGGCAGCAGCTTTAGCAGTGCGCGAAGGTTTAATTTAAAGTTTGAAGAGCTTTTTGCACACAAATATACAATTCTTCTAATTCTTGCCCCTCCGAGATTTTCTGTTCTGACCAAAAAATGTAACGTTGATGTATCTGACAAAGTTGAAATTTCTCAGGTATAGGTAGACATAATACCACGACATGAGGGGCAAACAGAGTTATATCATCAACAACGGGAATACCATAGTAAGGAAAAACTTCTAAATTCTTTTTCAAGCAGTAGCTGCTAACACGTTGCACGGTAGTCACATTACTACCAATAACCATAATACGATGCCTTTCCATAGCAGCTACAAGTTAATTCAATAATTTTTAATGACATCGTAGAGACGCGATTAATCGCGTCTCTACAAATCGCGTCTCTACAAATAATGTGGTGTCGTCGTAATCGCATCTATTTATCTATTTATAGATGATGACATTATGGAGTTAAAACTATTTACACACTACTACCAAGTGGATAGCTACATGGACAATTTTATCTTGCCATGAGGATGCTTTAAACCTGAGCTTGTGAATAGTCATTAGATAGTATTTTTCACTGTTATTAAAAGAGCAAACTATACAAAGACTTACGTGAATAAACAGGGTTTATCACTAGCTTCAAATTAGCTTCAAATTATATATATATGGCAGACAGAGTTAGTTTTCTGAACATCAATTTTGATCGGATGCCCGAATCTGAAGCAATCGAAGTACTATTAGCGCGGTTACTCAAGCGGCAAGGTGGTCGTGTATATTATGGCAACGCGCATACTATGGTAACTGCTGCCAGAAACCCAGCACTCGCACAAGCATTGGAGCAAGGTGATTTATTGCTTGCAGACGGAAGTGGAGTTCGCTGGGGTAGTGCCTTTTTGGGTACACCGCTAGTGCATAATCTCAATGGCACCGACTTAGTTCCATCTCTGTGCAAAAACGGCGCCGCCAAAAATCTATCAATATATCTTCTTGGCGCCAAGCCGAACGTAGCTTCCATAGCAGCAGCAAACCTAAAAAAAGCTTATCCTGGCTTAATAATTGCAGGAACTCAGCACGGGTATTTCTCTGACTCAGAAACCCCACAAATATTAGAAGCAATTAGGGTAGCTCGTCCACATCTACTGTTAGTAGCAATGGGCGTACCATTACAAGAAATTTGGATTGACCAACACGCAAATCTCCTGCCTGGAATTACTTGTATGGGTGTTGGAGGTCTATTTGATTTTGTCGCTCTTCGTATAGCTCGCGCACCATACTTCATTCGTGTGATTGGTATGGAATGGTTGTGGCGCCTAGCAATGGAACCAAACCGAATGTGGCGCCGCTACATCATAGGTAATCTTGTCTTCTTAAGTTTAGTGCTATCTTTCGCCTCCACTTTAAACCAAGGCGAACAAACAACCTAAAAACACAAAACTTAAAAATTCTAAAAATTACATGGCTCAATTTAACTCTTGTGGAGCGGGCATCCTTGCCCGCCTTTGATATGAATTGTGGGATGGGCGCCAAAATTAATTATTCATCTTTTAATCCTAAACTCAAAATGCCCAGAATCTTACCAACTTGGTTTATGAAGTATTCGTTTAAATCAACTTCTATTGTTTGCTCTTGAAGTCGCATAAACTTCCAGCTACTTCCAGTAGTTACGGCGCCAAGTATTGTACTAACAGATTTTCCTTTGCGTTGATTAAAAATTTGAGCAGCTATCATTTCCGCCATACACTGCCCTAAACCTGATTCTATATTTTCATTCTTCGCTTCTACTATTGTAATTACAGGTGATGTAATAACTAATTGTTCTGGCGAACTACTAATTAAATAATCACAAAAGCCATTAAGACCTTTTTCAACATCTACTGTAAAGTCTCTTCCTGAAAATAAACTTGATTTTTGAGGATATAAACGTTTTAATTCTAACAAAATTGGTGTAATCACCATTTCTGAACGCGATTTTTCAGAATTAATAGCTAAAGCAATAGGTGTATTAAAACGTAAAGTTTCTGCAAGAAAATCACTATAGCTTATCTCCTGCACAGTAGCAAATGTACCAACGCTTTCAATTATAGTGATGTTAAAATTGTCTCGAATTGACTCGATATCAAATTGGCTGTAAGGCATTACTATTACCTATCACTATAATTATTAGAATGGTGCGTTACTGCACTAGAATTTTGCGTATTTAGTAGATTGTTCAAGCAGTAACACACCCTACTCAAATCTTTAGCAGACAATTATGTATTAGCCCATCAATTTAATGATACCTTGATTAACCAGAGACTCTAACTTGTCATCAAGCAATATTTGCTCACGTAGCAACTTCATCTGTTGATGCGAGAGGATATGTAATCCTGGATGGACAACATAACCTTTTATGTCGATGCTTTGCGGTTGCTTGCTGTCAGTACGGTTGTATGTAATTGAAGGCATACTTGCATTGAACCTCTGGGCTTAATATTACCTCCAGTATAGAGCATCTTGACATAACAATTAACTTTTGATATTATTCCTCGATTTTTATGCTATAGTGAATAAGTATTCTAACCGTTAACGCGGTAAGCATAGCACCATCTTTGGCTAAACCAATTTTATTAATGAGGCTAAGTATAAATTGAAAATTAAAGCGTTGGATATAAAGGATGGTGACCGCATCATTGCTTACTGTAAGAACAAAAGGCAAATCTGCAAGGTGAAACAAATTTTAGATGCTGGGCAGACCAGTGTCACCCTTGCAGTATTCACAACTGAAAATTACCGTGGCTGCTCGGTCTCACACGTAGTCCGGTTTCAATGGGATGCTTTGGTTGAATTAGTAAGTTAGAAACTCTTGTTTCTCAACATAAATTAATTATTCGATAATTTATCGCTTTGCGTAAGCAACTAAAGAAACTCCTAATATAACCATACTACTCCTGCAATTCTTTCTGGACTTGCGGGATATTTGGTAAGACCAATGGCGCCATAATTATCGAGAAAAAGTGCTGCTCCAATTTGGGGTGTAGCAAAAATTGTTGACCATACATATAAAGTTCCTAAGCAACCCCCAATCCACATCCACCAAGAGGTTTGGGATAGTGAAGTCCAAGCTGGAATTGGATATCGCGCGAACAAGCAAATAATAAGTGATGTCAAAGTTCCAGCTAGGTATGAAACGAATGTAACTTGCATCGGTTCACCTATATGGCGCCTAAGTAGTGTGTTTAGTGCAACCTGAATTGGTAAAATGGCGCCACCAACTAGCGCTGACAACAAATAAATCGTTCTTCCACCCATATTCATACCCATACCTTCCTATATAATCTTGACATCAAGATACTTTATATCAAGATTATAGCTTTTATTTTGATGTCAAGATATTTAATATCAAGTTATTTATATAAGCGAGTGGGATAATGGATTCTGACCCAGTTGATATGATTTTGGCGCAGTGGCATCGTGAACGTCCTGACTTAGATGTTTCGCCAATGGGTGTAATTGGGCGAATGGGGCGATTATCCAAGCATTTAGAACGAGCCATCCAAAACACTTTTTCTGAGTTTGGATTGAATTCTGGAGAATTTGACGTGCTAGCGACATTACGTCGTTCTGGTAAACCTTATCAGCTTTCACCTACACAATTGTTTAATACGCTTATGGTTACATCTGGTACAATGACGCATCGTATTGATTGCTTAGAAAAATCTGAACTCGTTAGGCGCCTATCTGACCCTAACGACCGTCGGGGAACACTAATTGAACTTACAGAAAAAGGGTTTAATCTAATTGAAAAGGCTGTAGAAGCTCATGTAAAAAATGAACATAGTATTCTTGGAATTTTAGATGAGTCAGAACGTCAAGCACTTACAAGCTTACTTCGTAAACTTTTAGTTTCGTTTGAGCAATAGGTGATAAATAATTGTACGGTACGTTGATGCACTTTAAGTTTGCATTTGTCAAGCTACTTTAGAAGTAAATAATGTAAGCAACACCTTTCAAAAGATAGAAATGTGAATCACTCCAAAGTAGTAAATTGTATAAGTGTTGTGCCCAGATGCTGCATAGAATAAGCAATGCCTAAATTAGAGATTGTAATACCTCTTGCAAATCAAAGGGCGCCAGGTCAAAATAAAGTTTACCGCTTGTGACATAATATGTACTTTTAATTCTGGGTTTAAGGATTTCACCAAACCTTTAATCTAAAAGTCAGCACAATTATTATCCTGTTTTGCAACTGTAACCACTTGTAACTGGATATTGAGGAAAAAAATGGCAACACAGCAAAACCGTACTATTTTGATTATTAGTGATTGTGCTGAAGACCGCGTGGCTTATCGGCACTGTCTTCTCGAAGAATCAAAGTATAATTATCAAATTTTAGAAGCAGAATCAACAGTGGGGTTGACTTTGTGTTGTGAGGCTAAACCAGATTGCGTTTTGCTTGATTTTATCGAGTCAAAGACAGGTGGATTTGAATTTATATCAAATTTACAGGCTCAGATGGGTAAATCATATTTACCACCATTAATAGGAATAACAGAATATCGAGACGAAATGGTGGGCGCCTGTAATTGTTCAGTTCGCCATTTAGTTAGGGAGTACTTAGTAAAAACTAGTTCACCTGATACCTTACGCATAGCAGTACGCAGTGCAATTGAGATTAACGAGCTACGACACAAATTACAAGTAAGTGAAGCACGTTTTCGCAGTTCTGAACAATTTGAACTGGCAGCAGAGGCAGTTAACTGCTTGATATTTGATTTCGACTTACAAACCAACACTGTAGAAAGAACGCGCGGTTTAATGGAATTAGTGGGTTATACATTATCCGAGGCTGAACCAACTGCACAATGGTGGCATCAACTTATACACCCTAATGATATAAACTACATCAATGGTCAACAGTTGACGACTATTTTAGAATCAAAGCACCGCTATACTGGGGAGTATCGCGTTCGCCATAAGCAAGGTCATTACCTGTGGGTACAAGAACAAGGAATTATTTTACGAGATGCGAATGGTCAAGCAGTGAGAATAGTTGGTAGCACAGTTGATATTACTCGACGTAAACAAGCAGAAGAAGCATTGCAACGTTCTGAGGAGAAGTTAGCTTTTGTGCTTAATAATGTAGATGCTTCAATTAGCAGATTTTGGGTATTTCCAAATCAAGATTGGAAGTCTGATTATTATTCTCCTGGGTGTGAGAAAATTTTTGGTTACACAAGTGAAGAATTATTGCAGGATAAAAAACTTTGGTTGTCAAGAGTGGCGCCATCCGATTTAGAAAATGTGATTTTACCTAAGTTTGAACATATTTTCGCCGAACAAACAGTAAGTTATGAGTATAAATTTTACCATAAAGATGGTAGCTTGCGATGGATTAATGATACTTTAACTTCTCAGTTCGATAAAACTGAAAATGCATGGATTGTTACTATTATAGCTGTGGATATTACCGAGCGGAAACAAGTGTTAGAGGCACTGTGGGAGAGTACAGAACGCTATCGTTATGTAGTGGAAACTGTTCCAAACATAGTGTGGAGAGCTTGTTCAGATGGTAATAGCGACTTTGTTAATCATCGTTGGGTTGAATATACAGGATGTGGCGTTGAGCAAGCGCTACAGATGGGGTGGTTACAATTTATTCATCCAGATGATGTATTGCGAGTTCAAGCTTTTTGGCAATCAACAACGAGTAATACAAATTCATTATACGAAATACAATACCGCTTAAAATATATTGACGGCACTTACCGTTGGAATTTAGTTAGAGGCTACCCAATTATAGATGAGCAGGGTAACGTTATTAAATGGTTTGGTAGCTGTACAGATATTCATGACCAAAAAGAATTAGAAGCGCAAAGGAACCAACTTTTAGCAGAAACACAAGCAGCACGTGAAGAAGCAGAACTTGCAAACCGCACTAAAGACGAATTTCTTGCTATTGTTTCTCATGAGTTACGAAGTCCTCTCAATGCGATTTTAGGTTGGACAAAGTTATTAAAAACTCGTAACTTCGATAGCGCGAATACTGCACGCGCGTTGGAAGTTATTGAACGTAACACAGTTGCACAGGTACAGTTAATAGAAGATTTGCTAGATATTTCGCGGATGATTCGGGGTAATTTGCGTTTAACATTACAACCTGTTAATCTTGCTACGACTATTGAAACTACAGTTAATAATCTACGTCTATCGGCAGATGCGAAAAAAATAGACTTGCAAATAAAAAATTATGCAACGAAGTGTTTAGTTTTAGGTGATATGAATCGGTTGCAGCAGATAGTTAGTAATTTACTTACCAATGCGATTAAATTTACACCTTCTTTAGGACGGGTTGAGATTTGTCTTGAAATTGTTAATTGTAAAGACGTGACATGTCACGTCTCTACAGCAGCGCAAATAACAGTTACCGACACAGGTAAAGGTATTAGCGCAGATTTTTTACCTTATATATTTGAACGCTTCCGTCAAGTAGAAAACACCACAACACGTGCCAAAGATGGGTTAGGTTTAGGGCTTGCGATTGTTCGTCACCTTGTAGAATTACATAATGGCGCCATTACAGCTTCTAGTTTAGGGAAAGGACAGGGAGCGACGTTTACTGTAACCCTACCACTATTGGAAGAGGAAGCAACGAGACAAGAGGAACAAACAGGACAAGAGGAAATATCTCCTACTCTTTTATCCAACAAAAAAATCTTAGTTGTAGATGATGAACCCGATAACTGTACTTATTTAAGTTGCGCTTTAGAAGAATATGGAGCAATAGTAACAACAGCATCCTGTGCAAAAGAAGCCTTAGCAATTTTTGAAGAATTTCAACCTGATATTATTATCAGTGATATCGGGATGCCAGAAGAAGATGGTCACACACTAATACGAAAAATACGTCAACTAACAACACACAACTGTAACATTCCTGCTATTGCACTAACAGCTTATACAAAACAAGAAGATAGAGAACGCTCTCGAAATGCTGGTTTTCAACTTCACATGACAAAACCTGTCGAACCAACTGAGTTAATTAAAGCTATTTCCAACCTAATTAAGGAACTTCCAAAAATTTAATTCTCCATAAAAGTGGAATGGGCATCCTTGCCCTGTCAAACTGTAGGTGTAAGCGAAGGATGCCCACCCCACAAGAAATTGTTGAGTATTTTTTTATTTGGAAGTCCCTAAGTAAAATGCATTCGCTTGTAAAGCTTGTTTTTGCGTAGTAGGGTGGGCACTGCCAGCCCAGTCCCAATACTGCAAGGGATAGCTATTTTCTTGGAACTAATCCCCCCTGACCCCCCTTATTAAGGGGGGAACAAGAGGGTTTTTAGCCCCCCTTATTAAGGGGGGTTGGGGGGATTTTATTCTTCACCGAGTAGTATTGAACCCAGTCCTTTCAATTTACAGTCCAATCTTCAATTCTCAAATTTGGAATTTTTGCAAAATCCTTGGATTTTCTTCTTTGGAAGGCTCCATTTTCATTGAAACAATTTTAGCATTTGCAAAACGTGCTTCGATACCAGAACGTAAATTATTTAGGGCTTCTTCTTCTGTACCACCAGAAGCTCTGCATTCTGGCATACTTAGAACTGTCGCAATAACTTTGTCATCTGAACCACGTTCGATTAATACGTCGTATGTTAAGTCCGATAAATTTTTATGTACAGAGTTCATAAAGGATAAGTTCATAGTGAAGTATGCAAGTAAACTTTTATTCTAATCATAACTGTAATTGGTGATTGGTGAGACGTTATTGGCATTCTCCAAGGCGCCTTGTTTTTGTTGCGAAGCTAAAATAGCTGCATATAATTTATTACTTAACAACTCTTCGTGTGTACCCTGTGCGACTAACTTACCTTTATCAAGAAGTAAAATGCGGTTAGCATTGCGGATACTACTGAGTCTTTGAGCAACCATTATTACTGTACAACGGCGCCGCCGCATTAAGTCATTCAAAGACTCTTGAATTAATGTTGCTGTTTTCGCATCGACAGCAGAAGTACTATCATCGAGAATGAGAATACTAAAATCAGTAAGTACAGTACGTGCAATAGCTATTCGCTGTTTTTGTCCTCCTGATAACCCAATACCCCGCTCGCCAACAATTGTGTCGTAACCATCGGGTAAACTACTAATAAAGTCATCAATAGCTGCAAATTTAGCCGCTTCGATTATTTTGTTTAAAGGCGCCTCTGGTACAGCATATGCGATATTATCGCGAATAGTTCCTGAAAATAAAGTTGCATCTTGAAAGACTACACCAACATGCGAACGCAAACTATCAACCGTTAAATCTCGCACATCGTAGCCATCTATTCTTACGGCGCCTGATGTAACATCATAAAAGCGGGGAATTAAATTAACAATTGTGCTTTTGCCTGTTCCTGTCATCCCAACAATAGCAGTAAATTCACCTGGTTCCACTGTAAAAGAAACTTCAGAAAGCGCATTAGTATTTGCTTCTGGGTAACGAAAATCTACATCTTCAAATTCTACTTTACCTGCACATGTTTCTAAAGTAATAGGATTTGCGCGGTTATGAATATCTACTTGTGCATCGATAACTTCGTATACACGTCCTGCTGAAGCTGATGCTTGGGCAATAACTCCAGATGCAAAACCTATTTGTAACACTGGTTGGATAATAAATGCTAAATACGAATTAAATGCAACTAACTCACCTAAAGATAGTTGTTTGTTGATTACTTCGGCGCCGCCAAATCCTAAAACTGCTAGAGTAATAAAATTACTCAGTAAAAACAAAACAGGGAAAACATTTCGCAGCACCCTTACAGTCTTCATATTCGACTCTAACAACTCACCGTTAAGGTTTGTATATCTTGATACTTCAGATTGTTCGCGTACAAATGCTTTTACCACCCGCACACCCAGCAAATTCTCTTCAAGAACACCATTCAAGTTTGCTAGTTGTGTTTGGACTAATCTAAATAACTGTGAGTTATTTTTAAAGAACCTTCCTACAATAAATCCTGCGACTGGTATTGAAAGCAATGTTATCAGTGCTAACTTCCAATTCATTGCAAGTACAATAGTCGCACTCGTAACTAAAGTAATTAGCCCGCTAAACACTTGTAGTAAGCTGGTACCAACAAAAGTCCGAATTTGGTCGATATCGCTAGTAACGCGCGTTAGTAACTGTCCGCTTGTTGTGCGGTTATAGTAGTTCTGACTCAAATACTGAGTTTGAGTAAAAATTTGATTACGAAGATTGTAAGCGACATTTTGCGAAGTTGCTTCTGCGAAAAAATTCTGCCCAAAGCTAAATAATCCTCGTCCAACTGCTGCTAAAACAAGAAACAGCGCGCATTTGTATACAACATCTAGATTACCCTTGGCAATACCTTGGTCAATTCCCCACCTAAAAAGCTGTGGAGTTATGGCATTGATTGTAATTAGTAGTAATAAACTAGTGATGGCGCCTAACACAAGTAAGCGATAAGTATTTAAAATGCCCAGCACCCGTTTTAGAGAAGGCATCGAGGATTTACGTTTTGGTTCGTGTCGCATTTTACAGAAGTAACCACAGGCAGAAGTACTATGATACTACGGAGAAAGGCGCCGTTCATTCCTTCTCTGGGTTAAAAGCTAAAATTACGTTATGACGCAAATCTCTATTGCTGAAGCATCCAAAAATCTAGTTCAGTTTATTGATGTAGCCCCTCGTAGGGAATTCCTAAGTACAATTGCTCCCCTCTGCTTGCGCTCCTAGGCTGCTATAAACACATTGTTCGGAATATTGCTAAGTTTTGTTACGAATGTTTGGAAAATTCCGGTTTTGTGAAATAGAACAGAATCACTACCGTATTAAAGAGTACAAACTAGTTTTTTTATAAGCTAGTTTTTTAAAACTCTGGGTGCAAAATCTCATATTCTTTTTATTGCCTTCACTGCACAGTAATATCAGATTGATGTCAAATCATTATCAGGGTCGTTCGTTTCCAATCTGCTTACTATGCTACTTTTAACTTTATTTTCCTACAAAGGACTATAAAGCGATTTGTTTTAACTAAAAAAACCCTCTTGACTCCGCTTAAATCATTGGAGTTGGGGGATTAAATAAACATTTTTCACCTAAGAATCTTAATCATGACTAAGTTTCCCTACGATGAGTTTGCCAAGAATTACCTTAGAGAATTGTTATCATCAATTGGCAAGGTTGACTCCAGCGGTAAACTTGCCACTGAGATAAAAGAGATAGATGTCTATTATACTCTTAACTCTCAAAAGACTGTTGATGACCAAAAAAAACAAACTCTTGGGTTGTTAGGAAGATTTGCGACGACACCAGCAATTTTTGAACCTTACCGCAATGCTGTTACGCCGGATGGAGTTCGCGTTTGTGCCAACAAGTTATTTGATGTTTTTGCTGATATCAAGCGAAAAGCGAAAAACGACAATACTAAAGTAGTCGAAGCGGAACTGCCGCTTTTATGGGTTTTATCTCCTACAGCTTCAAAACCTCTACTCAAAGGGTTTTCAGCTACACTAAAAGAAGAGTGGATGGAAGGTGTTTATTTTTGTGGCGAACACTGGAAAACAGTTATTGTCGCAATACACAAGCTACCACGTACACAAGAAACCTTGTGGCTAAGAGTGTTGGGCAGAGGTAAATTTCAGCAACAGGCAATTGCGGAACTTCAAGCACTTCCTGAAGACAATCCTTTGCGTAATACAGCAATGCATTTATTAAGTAAGTAACTTGAAGGCAATAATCCAGGTTAAACAAGATAAAAATAAGGAGGATGACAGACTTATTATGCAATTATCACCTATCTACGAACGAGATTTGGCGGAAGCTACTGAGCGAGGAGTACAACAAGGTTTACAACAAGAGCGGCGTATGACTGTTGAAAGCTTTTTGATAGCTAAGTTTGGAAGTTTAGACCCAGAGTTAGTAGCCATTATTCAACCTATTGTTGATTTACCTCCCTCTGAATACTCAACTCTTATGTTTCAATTTGCTAATCTATCGCGCGAGGATTTATTAGCTAGGTTTAGCTTAGAAGGTTAATATTTCTCTAGTTTTTGTCAACGAGCCAGCTTTAAACTAATTGCTGGCTTTTTAATAAAATCGGTAAGCTAACCAAAGAAGTGCAAGATATGGAGCTTTGTTGCTTCTAGATTTTTATAGCCTTCACGCACCCTACTCGTGACTCTTAACAATAGGTAAAGTAACAATAAACGTTGTACCCCTACCCACTGTACTTTCAACTTGAATTTGACCTTGATGAAGTTCTACTATAGCTTGGGCAATAGCTAAACCTAAACCTGAACCAGTTGCTTTTTCAGTAATTTCACTCTGGTTATGTGCGCGCGCTGGGTCTATTCGGTAAAAACGGTCAAATAACTTTGGTAAAGCTTCCGTAGGAATACCGATGCCAGTGTCACTAACTTTTACTTTTAGTAAAGGAGTCAGATAACGCAGTCCAGATACTCGATAAATAGATTCGATACGTGTCAATTCTACATCTACTGTTCCACCAGATGGAGTATAGCGTAATGCGTTGCCTATTAAATTTGTAAATAATCGCACTAGTTGACCCCAGTCACCATTTAGCGCAAACCAGTTATCAAGAACTTCTGGGTTGGTTTCTGTCTCAGGTGGGTCAATTAATGTCAATGAAAGCGCAATTTTTTTCTCTTTTGCAAACAACTGCTGTTCTTCTACAACTTCCATTAGTAAAGCATCGAGTGGGCAAGATGAAAATATATCTTTGCTGATACCGCTATCTTGACGCGCGAGGAATAATAAATCGTTAACTAGCTTGCCTAAACGCTGCGTAAGTTTTTCGATAATTTTTAATTGTTGCTTATAGTGCGACTTAGTGGCGCCGTTTGTTTCATTTGCTTGTAAACTTGAATCTAAATCAGATAACGCAACCTGCACATTGGTTTGAATTAGGGCAATAGGACTTCGCAACTCATGAGAAGCATCAGCGGTAAACTGTTTCAAGCGTTGGTAAGACTCGTTTACAGGTTCCATAGCTTTGCCAGAGAGAAACCAACCACAGTAAGCAACCGAAAGCACCATTAAACTAGTACCCAAAGCCAAATCAAACATTAATTGCCGACTAGGTTTTGACACTTCAAACCAAGGATGACTCACACGTAAATATCCTAAAACCTGGCGCCCAATTTCTACACGGTCGGTAACTTGACGCAATAATAGTGATGAGTGCTGAGTTCTGAGTTCTGAGTTAGTTTCCCCTCCACACTCAGCACTCAGCACTTTGCACTCAGCACTAACACGAACAGTTTCACCGTTACGGTTTGAGTGAATAGGAATATTTATAGGTTCAGGGAAAGTCGTCCAAAGTAACTCTCCCGTAGGACTAAACCATTCGATATCAATACGGTCATCTTCTACCGAATTAGCATTATTGCGAAAACTTGCTTCTATATTTATACGGTATTCTTTCTTTTGACGATTTACCTGTTCAATTACAAGCGCGCGCTCAACGACTTCGACCACATGATTCAAAGTATCATCAACACGTTCAACTAATGTACTACGGACGTATAAGTATACTCCGCTCGCAAACAATAGCAGTAATACGGCTGTAATTGAAGTGTACCAGAGCGCTAGGCGCCGACGAGTCGCTTGAAACATTTTTGTGCAGCAGCTATTTAGTACTAAAACATTCAAAAATTCTTGTGGAGTGGGCAATATTCAAAAATCCTTGTGGAGTAGGCATCCTTCAAAAATTCTTGTGGAGTGGGCAATATTCAAAAATTCTTGTGGAGTGGGCATCCTTGCCCGCCCTTGATATTGAGACTCATAAGGTTGTTAGTTTTGTTTTATTCCTGTTTATAAATATTCGATTACGTAAAAAATATTAGTATGTAAAGCTTCTGTTGTGCTACCCAGATTCTCAATTTTTTCACTTCATTAGCACATTGACAGCAGAAATTGTAAATGTTAAAGGCTCCAACTGCCAACACCCTAGAATCATATATAACTCAGGCGGTTGTCCATACTCAGTGTTGTTACTGAGTATTTTTTGTCGTCAATGCCTCATAATTCCATATTCTTACTGAAGGTAGTTTGAGTTTAAAAGAGTTAAATTCTTTATGTAATCGAGCGATGTAAAGAAATAAAAATTACACGCGAAGGTTGTTGTGGTGTTTTGTGTGGTATTTACTGTTTTTTATATAAAGAGGAGTGCTGTATAGGCAAAAGTTCATATATAGAAAATAAATCATTAACATCTACTTGATGTTAAGACATTGTATTTCATCGCAAACTCTCCGGCTTGCCAGGGAAAGCTCTATCAACAAATAATTAACAAAAAAATTATTAGCTTTGATGAGTACAAAGCGAGAGTTCATCAAACTTAAAAATCTGACTCTACTAACTCAATTGCAAATTTTTGGAGAAATTTTTCACATGAATAAGAAGATTTTAGGCATCATCGCAGGCAGCGTAGCAGCATTAGGTAGCGCAATTGTAGCGGCGCCTGCTCAAGCGCAAGTTACAATGCCAGTTACAGTTGAAGTGCAACCACAAATTTATTTAAGCACATACAAAGACTTAAATTTTGTGATTACTCAAAAGGATATAGCAGGGGTTCTTCCTGATCAAAGTGTATCCTACGATGAAAAAACTGGAGTAGTACCACCAAAAATGGTAAGGCCTACTTCAGGTTCAGCACCTAGTGCAATTACAAGAGACATTGAACCTCTGTATTATGTCTGGGCAACAAACGGTACTCAAGTTAATGTTATTGTTGAAGCTAAAGAAGAAACATTGTCCCGCGTAGGTTCAACCGACCCTGAAGACACTGTTACAATGTCGGTTTTAACTCCCAATCCTACTTCTATTACTGGTGCAGGTTTAGCAAATTCTGCTGCTCGACCTGGTAGCGTAAAACTTGGTTTTGAATTTCAGAACGGTACTGCTGGTCTTAGCGCAGGTAAATACGAAGGTGGTCAATTAGGAATTACTGTTTCTACTCCTTAAACTAACACTGTAAATGTCTATGGTGCAGGCAAAATGCCTGCGTCCATATCCTTTGAATAACAATTAAGTTTAAAGGCATCAAGTTAATTGTATCTCAATTGCAAATTTTATTTTTGTTATTAATTATCATACTTTGACAACTTATCATTATATCCAAAATATTGATGAATGATTGTTAAAATCGTTTGTAATTAATATGTTCATAAATTAAATTAGCAATTAATATTGATAAACAATTGTCAATTTTAAACTATAAAGTTTATTTCTTAAAAATGAGTTGCTCACAGATTATAAAATGCTACTTAAGTATATTTGTAGCGCTATTATTTACACCACATTCCAAAGCTTTTGCACAACAATCAAGTTCTCCTTTGACTGTATGCAACCTAGAACTAAACCAAGTACAGCTGATTGATGAAAAACCAAGAAAGCTGACAGTTTTAAAATCTGATGTAATAAATGATTCGGATTTTTTTGTACAAGTAGGTTCTTTTAAAGAATCCACACAAGCAAGTGGTCAACAACGATTATTGTCAGGTAAACCGCCTATAAAAGATTATTTTGCTGGAAGTTTGGAAGGAATTTGGCAGATGCGCGTGAATCAGGCAGATTTACAGTTTGTTAAGGCTAAATATACTGTTGCAGTAACTGAAACCGAAACTGGTAGCCCTTTTAATAAGCTTGAAACACAACCTTTAGAAGTTAAACAGGCTAGAGTTTGTCCCGATAATACAGTTGTCGTGCAGAGTGGAGTAATTTTAAAATTTAGCGAATTGTTAAAATTCGCAGAAGGAAGCTTTGATGCTCAAGTTAATGTGTGTGTAGCAACAAAGGATAGAAACTGTTAGTCAAATTTTCGGTTCATTATTTATTCTGCAAGGAGTTGTAATTTAAGATGTTAAATAAAACTATTTATTCATGTATTGCACTTAGCTTAATTAGTTCGATTACTTTAGGAGTATCTAGTGCAAATGCAATGGAAATTACGGTCACTCCCCCTCGCTTTGAGTTAGATATAAATGCAAAACAATCTCGTTCTAATTCTATTAAAATCACCAACTTATCAGATAAGCCTTTAGAAATGAAGGCTTATGTGCGAAATTGGATGATGGATGAGAATAATACTTTAAAAGATGCACCGTCTAGTGAGCAATCTTTAGACCAATGGATTGTTTTTACCCCATCTAGATTTACAATTCCACCCCGTGGTACTCAAAGTGTTCGCTTTGCAATCCGTCCAAAAATAAAGCCTTCTGGGGGCGAATATCGTGCTGTAGTTTATTTAGAAGAAGCTGCAAATAAAGTCCGCAACTCAGAGAATATAAAGACTGTTGGTCGTGTAGGAATCGTTGTATATGGGTATGCTGGAGATGTGAAACGGGTTGGAACTGTAAACTCTGTGAATATCGATAGCAAACCAAGCTTAACGAAGGCTGTATTTGATATTTCTAACCAAGGTACCGCATACGTTAGAATGGGCGGTCAATACGCTATTTGGCGTGCTGCGAATTATCCAGGTGCGAAAACTACACAACCTATTGCTGGTGCAGGTAATCCAAAGACGAAGCTACCAGCAAATGTTATTCAAGTCGGCAAAATAGAATTACCACCAGTTTTACCAAGTAATCGCCGCCAACTTATATTACCTTTAGCTGAAAAGTTACCCCCTGGTAACTACGTTTTAGATATAAATGGAGACTTGAGTGGAATGGCAGTTGATAAGGGTATTCCTTTTACTGTTCCTGCAAATAGTGCCTCACAACCTATTCCTAAAACTATAAATCTTTCTACTAAGTAGTTTTGTTGCAATGCTTATTACTTTTCATGATAATTTGATTGCCGCTCTGAATGAATTTAGTCCTAAAAATTATCAACTATAACTCTCAAGCATTAAACAGTGCTGAGTTCTAAGCCCATAAGTTCCAAAAATATTTTTTAGCTATATTAAATTGCTGTTGGATTTTAATTACTGTTCCCAGATTGTTTCAAGGCTTAATATTCCAATATTTGTGTTTATGCTCTACCTAGCTTTACCACCCACCCCACCCCCAATATTTGCAACGTTGGCGCCTCAAGAAGTAAGAAGCGAAGCAATGCTTGCTAAAACTTCTCCGAATAGTCAGCGCTTCAAAGCTTTGACACGGAATGATGGCACTGCTAGGGTAGCAACCGCACAACCCTCAGCTTGTCAGTCTTCTAATATATCAGAGCAATCAGATTTAGTTAGTAATTTACTAAATAAAATATTGAATAATCCTAGTCGGATTAAAACTTCAGCGACTAATACTGTTGTAAGTAATTGTAATTCTGTTAAACGCACTCAAAATTCTAGTAAGTTTATAGATGGCGTTCAAGCAGCAACTGATGAACAACAGGTGATAAAAGGTTTTTCACCAATACCTTCGCTCAATAAGTCAGTAAATTCTGTCAAAGCTACAACCACTGTTACAGATAGTAAAAACATAAATCAAAATACAACTGAGCAACAACCAGGTCTTAATGACACAGATATTAATAAACAGACTAAGCAAGAGAAAGCTGTTGATAAAAATCCTATTGGTCAAATTCTTGAAACAGTTCAAGAGTTGATTAGTGCGTCTTTATATGCTTCAGTAAATAGTAGTATAGAAAATAATACAAAAAATACGACCACAGAAGAAAGCCAAGAACCTGAAAAAATAGCTGCTGCTGGTGATACTTCAAGCAGTACTTCTACATCCGGGCAAGATGAAGATAATACTAATACACAAGTTGCTAGTGCTTCACCTAGAAACAACAGTACACAAAAAATATTAGCAGTTGTTCAAGAACTTATTAGTGCTTCTTTAAACGCCTCGCTTAACAATACTTTGAACAATGCTGTGAAGGCAGGAACTGAAACAGCAGAAATTGCACTCACTCCACCGAAAGCATCGGATTCTGATAGTTCTAAAATAGCAGTAAGGAATCAAGCTTCTGTTACTAATCAACAAGTAGATAAAAAGCAAAGTTTAATTACAGCACTCAAAAACTCAACAGGCTCAACTAATAATTCTTCAAATCAAACCAATAAGCCAGCCTTAGAATTAGCGCAAATACCAGATGCTCCTTTTTTGGTAGGTGTACTAATTAATGGTAAAGAAGCTGGTACTATAGATGTTCTGATTCAAAATAATACTTTATTTATTCCTTTAGAAAGCTTTGCACAAATTGCTGGTTTTACAATTGAACAAAACAATCGAGTGTTAAGTGCAAAGACTCCATTAGGTACTGTTAATTTACAGCCGAATGACTTAAGGCAAATTAATGGAGTTATTTATATTACCAAGTTTGCTTTACAACAACAGTTAAAAGTAGATGTAGAATTAAATACTGCTGATATTAATTTGCTCGTAGAATTACCTTGGCGTGGGGGCGGACAAACTCGTTCTGCGGCACAACTCAAGCCAGATGTACTTCCACCAAATACGGCTTTTTCGACTTTACAGCAAGATTTAAATATCACAACCTCTTCTAATCGGACTGATATTCGAGCTTCTACCCAGTTAGGTGGAAGATTAGCAGGTGGTTCTTGGCGTGCGCGTTTAGAAAATGACTTTGAAAACGCACCAAATCTGAGTGAGTACTTTTACTATAAACGTGACGGTCAATTCCGTTATCAAATTGGTAGACAACTTTTGGGCTTAAACCCACTGTTGGATGGTCTTAGTTTGACTGGTTTGCAATTTGGTTACACTAATTTACCAGCAGATAATTTTAATACAAGCTATAGTGCAAATGAGCTACTACCAAGACGCTCTAGACCAGTTCAAACATTCCGTGGTACGGCGCCCCCAGCTAGCCTAGTACAACTAAGAGTCGGTAGTTCGATAGTTGCACAGCAGCAAGTCGGATTTAATGGGCAGTACGAATTCTTAGACGTAAATTTACCAGTTGGTCAAAACAACGATGTTGAAATCTTGATTTTTGACCGTAATAACTTACGTGCTCCTAGAGAAATTCGTACCGTCAGAATTAATGCTTCTGACTTACTACTGCCAGCAGGAGGAAATGTACAGTTAGCAGGTGTAGGATTCACAGGTAACTTAGCTCAAACTTCTTTATTTGGAGATTCAAGATTTAGATTAGAAAACGACGGACAATTTGCTGGTTTTTATCAAATGCGGCAAGGTCTTACCAATAGTTTAACTTTTGAGGGTGGAGTTCAAGCTTTACCAGATACACTCCAAGCTCAAGCTGGTTTAGTGTGGCGCCTAGCAAACCCAGCAATTCTTTCTGCTAGCGTTGGTAGTTCCAACGATAAACTTGGCTATAATGCTGATTTAGATATACAGTTAGACCGCTTACAAATTAGCGCTAACTCCCAATCTTTGCCACAGAAATACTTCTCTAACTTTAGAAACTCTAGAGAATACTTTAATCATAGTTTAGAAGTTAAATATAATTTTGGTAATCGATTAGATTTAGGATTTATCGCGCGCAGTCGTCAGTCAGAAAGTGATTCAGCTAATTACATTCTGCCGACTTTTTCAGCGCGTCCTTTCTCTTCACTTTTTCTAAGCGGTAGACCTGACTTTGAAGGAAGATATTTATTTAATGCTTTCTATCAGCCAACTTGGGCGACTAGATTATCTTTTAATACTTACGGTGATAATTATATATCTGATTTTAGCTATAAATTCAGTAATAATTACCAGATGTCTTTAGGTAGCGAATTTGGTGGTAATGATGCTGCTCGTTATACTGCTCGTATCGGTTATAGTCCCAATGACTTTAGAGCATTCAGTTGGAATGTTGGACTGGGAGTAACCGCAGATGGACAAATTGGACCAGTTGCTGGTGCTAGTATGCAAGTACTTCCTGGTTTGCTGGGAAGAATTGAATATCAAGGTATTCCTTCGAGAAGTTTAAGTTATCTTGGTGGTTTTGGTGACGACCGTTTATCAATTTCCCTTGTGTCTGATTTATCTTTCGGTGGTGGTCGAATTGCTCCTGCTTGGAGTGGTGGTGTTAACAAAGAACGTGGCGCCATTTCTGGACAGCTAGCTGTTGGACGCAGTGGGAAAAACTTTGATTTGAGTGGCTCGAATGTGCTAGTTTACAATAACCGCAACCAGTTAATGGGCAGTGCAAAAACAGACTCGACAGGTGGCTTCATGGTTGGAAATTTACCAGAAGGTACTTATGTTGTTGAACTCGAGCCTGATGAGTTACCTGTAGAACTTTCAGTACCCAAAACAAGTATAATCGCTCAAGTTGCAAACTCCGCTGTCACTCGTTTAGATTTTCCTGTCAGAATTGAATACGGTTTAGCAGGTAAAATTACTGATGTTGCAGGTCAACCATTAGCACAGGTACGAGTTGAGTTAAATAATCTTGAAGGAGCAAGAGTAATTTCTGCTGTGACTGATCAGTTTGGTTTATACCGTCTTGATGGTGTTCCTGTAGGTAAATATACATTGCGTGTGTCACTGCAAGATGAACTAAACCGTAATGACTCGCTGCCCAAGCGTCAAATTGAGATTAGTAACGAATTTGTTTATAATCAGAATCTACAATTACCAGTTTCTGCGGCAGCGAAAAAGAAACAATAATGATTTACTTATAAGATGTTAAAAATTCTTTAAGGAAGCAGAGCTTTATTTAATATACTTCTTGTGGGATGGGCAGAGAAAGCCCGTCTTTATACACACTTCTACCCGTTCTATGCTAAAAGCTTGTTACAAGTTGACTTTTTAATTGGGTGGAAATCTTGAAGATGCTACCTTAAAGGAAAACTGCGCCCTTCGTTTCTCAGCATGACATTATAGAGATGCTTCGTTCCTCAGCATGACATTATAGAGATGCTTCGTTCCTCAGCATGACAGTTGAAGATGCTTCGTTCCTCAGCATGACACCTGTATTTGTTCCAATAGACAACCTAATTTTGAAATAATCTCACAAAACGTCAGGTTTTGTCTTCTACCATCAGAGAATTACCCGCCATAGCGCTTCTACTATAGAATATTGCTAAATTCATCTATAAGCGTGGGTGTTAAAAGTACACATGGCTAAACCAAAAAAAAGCGCTAATTCTCTCAACCTCAGAGACCCACAGTACTACAACAGTCGCGAGCTAAGTTGGTTAGAATTTAATAACCGTGTCTTGCATGAAGCACTTGACCCACGTACTCCCCTGTTAGAACGTCTCAAGTTCATGGCGATATTTTGTTCTAACTTAGACGAATTCTTTATGGTGCGAGTTGCTGTACTAATGCAGCAGGTAGAAGCAAAAGTTACCCAGTTAGGACTCGACGGACGAACCCCACAGCAGCAGTTAGATGATATTAGTTTTTCGCTGCGTCCTTTAGTTATTCAGCAGCACCAACATTTTGAAAAAGTTTTGCGACCACAGTTAGCACAAAACGGTATTTATTTAGTTAATTACATTGAGCTTAACGATAAGCAGCGCACTTATCTTGATAATTACTACGAAGAACAGATATTTCCCGTAATTACACCGTTGGCTGTTGACCCGTCGCACCCATTCCCTTACATTTCCAACCTTAGTTTAAATTTGGCTGTTGTCGTCAAAAACCCCGACACCGATGAAGAATTTTTTGCACGTGTAAAAGTCCCCAAGGTATTACCGCGATTTTTAGCTTTACCCCCTGAATTAGGAATGACTCATAATGGCAAACCTGCATATTGGACGGGTATTCCGTTGGAACAAGCCATAGCTCATAATTTGGAATCTTTGTTTCCAGGTATGACTATTCAGGATTATCATACTTTCCGCATTACCCGTGATGCTGATTTAGAAGTTGAAGAAGATGAAGCTGATGACCTGTTACTTGCTATCGAGCAGGAATTACGAAAACGTCGTGTTGGTGGAAACCCTGTACGCTTAGAAATTCAAGCTCAAACTCCAGAGTCTGTGCGTTCTCGACTTTTAGAAGATTTAGAATTGGATGAAATTGATTGTTACGAAGTTGAAGGTTTATTAGGTTTACGGGATTTAATGTATTTTATGTCACTCCCGTTACCTGAACATAAAGACCGTCCTTGGCAAGCAGTAGTCCCTTCAAGATTACAGCGTATTCGTGAACCAAATCCCAATAACCCCCAGGTACACGACGTTGAAGATGGTAAAGATATTTTTACTGTAATTCGCGAACGCGACATATTAGTTCATCATCCTTATCAATCTTTCTCAGCATCTGTTGTTAAATTTATTTCTAGTGCAGCGCAAGACTCAGATGTACTCGCGATTAAAATGACGCTTTACCGCACTTCTGGCGATTCTCCTATTGTAAATGCTTTAATCGCTGCCGCTGAAAATGGTAAACAAGTATCAGTACTCGTTGAACTTAAAGCCCGCTTTGATGAAGAGAATAATATATACTGGGCACGGCGCCTAGAAAGTGTTGGTGTACACGTTGTTTATGGTTTAGTTGGCTTAAAAACACACTGCAAAACTATACTAATTGTGCGACGTGAAAAAGACCGTATTCGTCGTTATGTACATATTGGTACAGGTAACTATAATCATAAAACTGCACGGTTATATACCGATTTAGGATTATTTAGCTGTCGCGATGAATTAGGCGCCGACTTAACCGACTTGTATAATTATCTAACTGGTTACTCGCGACAAAAATCTTACAGACAGTTACTTGTTGCTCCGGTGAATATGCGCGACCGCTTTTTAACTCTTATTCGTCGCGAAATCGAAAATGCTCAGAATGGATTATCGGGACGCATCGTTGCGAAAATGAATTCATTAGTAGACTCAGAAATTATTGCCTGTTTATATGAAGCATCGCGTGCGGGAGTACAAATTGATTTAATAATTCGCGGTGTTTGCTGCTTGCGTCCGCAATTGAAAGATATCAGTGAGAACATTCGCGTTATTAGCATCATTGGTAGTTTTTTGGAACATTCTCGCATTTATTATTTTTATAACAATGGTCAGGAAGAAATATTTATTGGCAGTGCTGATTGGATGCCACGTAATTTAGACCGTCGTGTCGAAGCAATTACTCCAATTCTAGATATGGATATTGCCAAAGATTTGCAAGAAATATTAGGAATAATGCTTGCTGATAACCGTTTAGCTTGGGAATTACAATCTGATGGTACCTATATTCAACGGCGCCCAGGCGATAATTGTCCAGAATCTAACTCACAGAAAGCTTTAATGGCAATGGCATTGGGGTCAAATTCGGTTGTCTCAAATATAGAACCAATAACTGCTGTGCGAAATTAAAAACCCTAGAAACCGGGTTTCTTTATCGAGAATTTGTAATCCTTACAACGATTTGGCTTAGAAACCCGGTTTCTTATTTGTTCTTGATGTGAATTTTATATAGCCGAATGAATTATGAAAAACACTTAAAGTTTGATAATTCTTTTCAACGATTTTGAAATGTTTTGAAATAATTCAAAAATATTTAACCCCAATATCAGTGGTAATAGTCCATGTTAGCAATTTATTCACCCATTAGATAGAGTTGATTTGAATGAATGTTCCTTTAAACTATAAGGGTTATATTATATTATTCGTTCATTAAACTGGATGTTAATGTTGTCCTGTGAGCCTTCTACCCTGCGGGTGTTAGTAGTTGATGACCACGAACTAACTCGTATGACCCTGCAAATGGTACTTTCCTGCCAAAAGAACATGCAAGTAGTTGGTTTAGCAACCAATGGTCAAGAAGCTGTTGATATGGTAAAACGCCACCGACCAGACGTAATCGTCCTGGACTTACAAATGCCAGTTATGGATGGTTGGACGGCATCGGGTAAAATCAAGGAAATTGCTCCTGATACGCAAATTATCGCCTACTCTTCGGTAGAAGACGCTAAAAACGTAGGTGCTAATAACGATATGGGTCGTTGGGATGTTTTTTGTAAAAAGGACGTACCCACTACTGAGTTAATTGCCCTGGTGCGTGAATTGGGAAACGGAAATAACGAATCCGCAGCTTGATAATTGCAATGCCTATGAATCAGTTCAAGAGCCATATATTTCATCAATTGTCAAGAGTATTTTATCTACAAGTACTCCTGGCTAAAGCATTGGTAATTATCTAGTATGTGATAAGTACCAATGCTCTTTTAATATATCAGGGCGCCTATTTCAAATCATAATCGTCTATAAACTTCCTGTTTGTGGGAAAGTGCGTCTATATTCATCAATTAAATCATCCATTTCTTCCAAGGCTTGATTGACATCAACTCTCAACGTACCTAAATTAGGCTGCTCCAAAAGTTGTAGCAGGTATTCTCGTTTGGTTTCAACTTGGGCAATGCGTGCTTTGAGTGTTTGTAAGTCCATATGTTTTAATACCTTTATTAGAGCCTCACTGTATACTTTTAACTTAACGCAAAAATTCTTAATATTTACAAATACTCAGCACTCAGCACTCAGCACTATTTTTGGAATAGGAAATCTTTCATCTTTACCGAGTATGAGATTTGTAATCATTTCTGGTTGAGTGTGTTGAAGTATTTTTAATAAAGCTACACTTTGGTCTAAGAATTCATCTACATCAACACCACCAAAAACAGATGGGTAACGTCGCAAGCGGTTAGTGCCTTCTCCAAGTAAAATGGTGGCGCCGCGTAAATTACCGTTACCCAAGTGATACAAAGCAACAGCAACTTGCAGTATACCTTGGTAAAAAGTTTTTTCCGGCTCCAGGGCTTCTATCCATAAAGCTTCTAAGGTATCGTGGCAGGCGTAGAACGCGAGCGTATTGAACTGTTCTACACCTTGCCAATATTCCGAAGGCATTTCTTGGTTCACGCCATGCTTTCCCGCACTTCCTTAATGGTTTCGAGCGAGATGTCTTGTTTATCACCTGCAAATTCGTTGTCTGGGGTAAGAAATAACATGCAGTGACATTCTTTACGTTCGCGCATTGGTACACAGGGGCAGTTCCAAAAAGTAGCAGCCACTTCAGCTTCTTTATCTTCGTAGTGCCGACAAGGGCATAAAGGCGCCCCTAGTTCATCTTTATGTTTAGCGAGTCCTTCGATTACAACAGCAGTAACCGAAGGTTCGGAACAGAAGTAAGTACCAGTGCGCTTTGCATATTGCTCCGAAAAATGGCGCATTGCTTCAAGATTCTTATCGCTGGACTTTGAATTAACTTCTGATGCGTCTGATGCAATCATAGGACTTGTGTTAGAAGAGTTGAGTTTGAATACATATGCAGCATTGTACCGCACCCTACAACTCAAAACTTGGGTGATACTCCCCTTTCTTTATACGAGTTGAGCGCGCGACTTGCCTTGAATGTATCACTATTTAACTAGTTTTAGACAGGCACAGTAACCTTTTCATACCAGCATTGAAATATTGAATGCATACAATTAGAGATACTTAAACCGTCCGTTACATCCCTTCATAATCCGTTGCCAAGGCGCTTTTGTAATTGAACTTGCAGTTGTTCATCATGACTCAAAATAATACCTGGCGCCTCTCGATTTATTACCTCTTGTGTCTCAGGTGATTTTGGTTGCCACAATAGCCAACGACTACCATTATTTATTGAAGATAGTGTAACTGGGTTTTGCGACAGCCAAATTATCGGTAATTTAGGTAGCTCCGTTATTACCCCATCCTGTAACGGCGTAGTTGCTGCTAAAGTTTCAAGTACAGAACGTTCTCCTTTAACTAAACCTGTGTCTTTTGTCCACAACTGTACGTTCATTTGTTGATGCATGGCATAAAAGTACAGCGATGCAGCAGCAATAACAGCTTGTTCAAAGTTCTCTTCATCCCACTTTCCCCCACTATCTAGGGCAATAATAATATCTTGCCCACCAGTAATTGTCTCAAACTCACGTACTCTTAGTTCGCCATAACGGGCACTAGTACGCCAATGTACTAATCGAATTGGGTCCATGACGTGGTAAGGACGTAAAGAACGCATGAGTCCTTCTGTTGCTTGCATTAAAGGGTTTCCTTGCGGGTTGCCTCTACAACTAGAATCCAAACCAATCTCATCAATTAAGGGGCAAGTCGTTAGGGGTAAAATCTGCGGGTAAACAATAGAGTAGGCTGGACAATTATGTTCGCGTCTGCTCCAAAATAACCCAAACGGCGCCCCACTTCTAAACTCAACTGTATGCCAACGATATAAACCTCGACGTTCGGCATTTATATGGTAAGAAAACGAGTAACTACTTTTGGCGCCGATTATATTGATTGCATGTTGGTTGCTTACAACTGGTAGAGTATTGAGTGTATAGGGTAATATATCTTTTACGCTCAACAAACTTACATCTTGTTTTGATTGATTAGTTATTTCAAACTCCACCACCAAATCATCACCCGCCGTTACAGGTTCTATTGGATGGCGCCTGATAGATAGTCGCTTCAATGAACTACTCGGTAAAACAGCAGCAATAACCAACAGCGCACAACTTACACCGCTAATAACATACAACCAACCAGCCATAGTATTAATCGCGGCGCCGAAAAAGCAAATTGTAATTCCACTCAATACCCAACCACTATAAGCAGGGGCACAAGCGCGAGTTTCAAAATAATTAATAATACGCTTCATAAATATAGCTTTTCTAATGTAAAAAAAATCACATTTACTCGCTCTGCTATCAGTTAGCAGCATAGTATCCACTCAAGATTAACCTATCAACATAGCTAGTTCACACTAACCATGCTATTTAATGAAATGACTGTAAAGATGGGTTGAGAGCCGTAGAAATTAACTAAGATAGATGTACATTAGCAATAGCAATCTAAGTAAGTTTACGGTCAATGAAAAGACAGTAAATATTTATGTATCAGTAATGGTACTGAATAAAATAGAACTTTTTAGATTGAAAAATAGTTACAACCTGCAATCGGCGAAAGGACGCAGTCATGGACGAATCTACAACGTCCCCGTTACAAAATCCCAAACTAGAGCATCTACCCGCAAAAGCCATGACGGGCCAAAACCCTATGGATAACTCACGAGTATCCACAGGGAAGCGTTGCTCACCTCCACCACCACCTGTACTGCAAGTAGTCGGTCAAGCGCCTTTTATAAGCGTTACCGTTCAACAAATGGTGCGCGATGCTTATGCCCAACAAGCTTCAGATATACATGTTCGTGTTGGAGAAGTACCAAGATTTCGGATTCGGGGTCACATGGTGGTTTACAGCAAAGGCGAAATAGTCTCACCTCAAACTTTTGAAACTTATTTAACCGAAGTTCTTACCCCATCGCAACGACAACGGTTTACCGAAACCAAAGAACTCGATACAGGAATTTTCTATCCTGGCTTTTTACGTTGTAGAGTCAATTGTTTTGAAACCCTGACAGGCGGTGCAATGGTGCTGCGGTTAATAACCTTAGAAGTACCATCAATTGACAGCTTGCGCTTACCAGCTGTTCTCAAAGACATTGTTTCCAAAAAACAGGGTTTAATTTTAGTTACAGGCCCAACGGGTTCGGGTAAATCGACCACAATTGCGTCAATGATTCGCTTTCTCAACGAAACAGCGCAAAAACATATTGTTACGATTGAAGACCCGATTGAATATGTCCACACTTCACAAAAATGTTTAATAAGTCAGCGTGAAGTTGGATTACACACCTACGAATTTCATGATGCTCTACGGTCAGTATTGCGTGAAGACCCAGATGTAATTTTAATCGGGGAAATGCGCGACCGTATAACTGTAGATACAGCCTTAAAAGCAGCGCAAACAGGGCATTTAGTTTTAGGCACATTGCACACCAAAAACGCAATGGCTGTTATTAACAGACTACTAAATATCTACAACCCTGACGAACAAGCTGCGATGCGAGTGCAAATTGTAGATTCGCTAGTTGCCGTTGTTGCCCAGCAGTTAATTCCTACAACCGATGCTCGAAGAGTTGCCGCAATGGAAATATTGCTCAACACTCCTACAATGCAAGACTTCTTGCTTAAAGGTGAAGATATTCAAGCTTACCAACTTATGGAGGATAGTACTTCGGATGGAATGCAGGTTATGAACCATGCACTATGCGAATTAATGCTAACCGGGCAAATTCGCGTCGAAGATGCAGTTAATGCTTCCCCTGATGTTGGTGACTTAAGGCGCCGTGCCCGAAACGACGGGTATAATCCATCACAATCTACACGACGCGAAAAGCAAGAAGCCTACAACTTCACCCCTCGCTAAAATCATTATCTTACATAGCTCTTTAGCTCTTGTGGAGAGTTCTTGTGGAGCGGGCATCCCTGCCCGCCTCTACCCTAATATTTAACAACCTAAAAATATATTTTTAAATTGTATGAAAGGATGGGCATCCTTGCCCGTCCCACAAGATTGGTACTACTGGTTTAGATTAACCAGTAGTACTGTTAAAAAACTATAGAAAATCTAAACCTTCTAAGGAAATTTTGGTTCTTGGCAGTAATTTCTAATACCTATCTTGAGTATGTATAAAGTTACTGGAACAGCAAGAGAAACAGGTGGAGGTAAAAACCCTGCTACTAAATTTAACAACCCTAAAAAATCTTCTGCTGGTTGACTACATACAGTTTCACGGCATTTTCGTGCTAACTCATCTAAATCAACTTCTCGAAATTGGGCGCCATCTTGTTTTGATAACTCTGTAAATGCAGCCTCAAGATTACCATTATATTTCTCAATAGTGTCAAGTGCAGTTTTGGCACCCGCATCAGGATAATTAGATAACTGCGTGCGATAGTGCTGAAGTTCTTCTTTTGAAATAGATGCCATGTTTTTACAACGAGAAATATTATTTTTTAAGAACGACGTTGAATGAATTTAAATAACCTGCAATACTTTTGGTTAAAAACTTTTGCTGTCTTTTGGTGGTGATGACCATGACTTGATACAGGCGCCCTTCAGCAAAGTATAAACGGTTTCTAGTAATTTTGCCCCCAGCGTTGATGTATTCAATTTCTCGTCCTGGATGTCCATTGGAGCTACGAATGCTTTTTTCGGTTAAAAGATTACTTTTGGTTGTTTTTAATGCCATTTCTTGAGCATTTTTTAGTACTTCTTCGGGGTCTGCCATTTGTCCATAGCTGTCGGGGAAGTCGTTAAATGCGACTACATAAGCAACTTCTTGTCTGGGAGGTTGGGCAATAAACACCTGTAGGTTTATTTCTCCCATAAAGGTTCTTTGTGTCTGGGATGTTACCTTTGGTTGACCCGGCATTAAAACGCTGAAACGTCCATCAGAGGGAGTAAATACTTTCCATCGGAATTTTTCTACCTCTGATGCGTCTGGTTTTGGTGCTGATGGTTTACGTGAGGAACGTGCTTCTACATCTGTAGTGAGCGCAAAAATTAAAGCTGCGGTCAAAAAAGGTAGAAAACCCTGAATTTTATTTCTGAATTTTAGTCGAGTCAAAGGTGTTAATGTCATAGATTTGGCTATTGTGATGTTAATATCACGTACATGCCAATCTGTTATAACTCACCTATAACCTAGCTGCACGAATAGCGGCGCCAATTAATCCAACTTGTTGATTAAGAATAATTTTTACTGGTATGTCTTCTAAGATGCTTCGCATTCTTCCTTTTTGGCTGAAGTGCAGTAGAAAATCACCACCTTCAATAAGTGGCAGAATCTTAGGAGCAATACCACCAGCAATATATAATCCGCCGTATGGCAAAAGCTTTAACGCAAGGTTTCCAGCTTCGGCGCCGTAAGCTTCGACAAATAACTGCATTGCTTGTTCAGATAAATTATCAGTTTTATTGAGTGCAGCATTACCAATAGCGGCGCCTGGGTCTACACTTTTCTCTTGTTGTCCTGCTTGTTGTTCCCAAGCGCGAACTACTTGTGCAATGTCGGGAGACTCAGTAGCTATTTTACGGTCTCTCAAAAATTGATAAATCGAGACAAGTCCTAAACCAGAGACAACCCGTTCGACAGAAACCCGTTGAATATCATGTTTATCGAGTAAATATTTTAATAATTGAAACTCTAATTCTGTGCGTGGTGCAAAGTCGGCGTGTCCTCCTTCAGAAGGATACACATAGTACTCTTGTCCTTGCTTGATTAAAAAACCTTGCCCTAAACCTGTGCCGGCGCCAATAATGGCAATTGGAGCATCATCACGAGGATTTCCATCTTGTAACGTAAACAAATCTTGACTTTCGAGTCCTAAAATTCCATAACCAACAGCAGCAAAATCGTTAATTAGAGCTACATGAGGTATATTAAGTTCCTCTTGAAGACGCTCACAATCAAGATACCAAGCCAAATTGGTTAATTTAGCAGTATCACCAACAACAGGCCCAGCTATACCAAAACACGCTTTTTGTGGATGGTCAGAATTAGCTTCAGCAAGAAACTGCTTGACCATAGGTACCAAATCGACAAAATCGCCACTACGATAAGCATTCTCGTACACAGTTTGTAGTGATGACTTCTCGGTTGCATCAACCAATCGTAAAATCGTCTTGGTTCCGCCAATATCGCCGGCTAGTAATAAAGTCATAATATTTGTACAGCTAGTAGTCAAGAGTTAATGGTTAATAGCAATTAACCATTATTCCATTACTCTTCTAATTAAATCGAACCATTTCTTCCACCTCAGTCAAGTGCGATGTATCTCCTTTTAGCTCAATCCACCACTCAGGGTGCTGACGAACAAGCTTAAACAAACTACACAACCTAACTTTTTCAGCTTGGTAAATAGATTCTCCTGCAATTCCCATTACAGCACCGTTGACTGATGCACCGTGTGCCACTAACAGTATATTTTCAGGTGAGTACTCAGTAGCCAAACATCTGGCTGTTTGTCCAGCACGTGCGCGAACTTGCGCTCGTGTTTCTGGATACCTAGCAGCAATGACAGGTGTGTAGCTAGCGTCTATACGGGGATAAAATTTGACCAATTCGCGAATCGAGTGTAGTTGTGGTTCTTCATCCATCCAATCAGGATTTAGCCATTCGCTCAAGCCTGTTTCTAACTTTATTGGTAAATTTAGGACATCAGCGATGGCATGTGCTGTTTGCACAGTTCGCAAAAACGGTGATACAAATATATGATGAATTTTTTCGCCTTTAAGACGATTTGCTAATTGTTGTGCTTGAATAAACCCATCTTCACTAAGTGGTGGATCATAACGACGTTCAGCAGTGAGAAACCAGTCGGGGTTTACAAAGTCGAGACGGTTAGCGTGTCTGGCAATCCAAATTATCTGAGACATTCACTCTAATTTCCAGCGAGTGCGAGGATAAACGCAGGGTGGGAAATATATATAATGACATGTTTCGTTATGTTAAGCATTGAAACCCTTAGACAAATTTTGTGGTTTTACATGATGCTTTGTTTGCTACACCAGGCAAAAAGCGCTGTTCACAGTTTAAAAATTGCAAACGGCGCCTTTATTACAGATAATTTTTGCTTGGTTCAAAAATAAAAGTTAAGATGGCTCTAAGTTCTGGCGCCGTTTTCGTTCAACAAATTGCCTTAATTCATCAATAGAATTGAGAGTTACACCGTTATTTTGCACCCTTATTACCGCTTCTGACACAGCATCTGCATCATCACGGTGGTTTAAAATATAATCTCTTAACTCCTGTTGCGTCATTTCTTGATAATTCGGTTTAGTCATACTATAGTTACCTCGCCGTATATATTTATCAAAATCTCTAATCCTTCACCAGCCAAGATATACAGATTCCTTGTTCTATCATCTATCGTTACCAAATTAATAGATGAATACATTTGTGTTAAATTCTGACACATTTTGTACAACTCTATCGCCTGTTCTACTGTTGGACTCATTAATACACTGCCTGTTGAGATTACCTAATCATGATTATAATCCTGCCTTAGCAATTGAATCAAATATGAATCGTTAATTTTTATGTATAACCTAGCTTCTGTGCTATTAATTAGAGATTTTAGCATATTTTGATTCATTATCAAGTATATAGTGTATATTTTCTTATACGATATGAGTCAAAAATGCTACAGTCAGATGTAAAGCAATTACTATTGGTCTGTGTCATAAAATTTGGGGTGTTTTAGCATAGGCATTCGGCGCCTGTGCAGTCTATATATTTTTTTACCACAGAGACGCAAAGTACACGGAGTGAAGAGAATTTAACCACATAATCCGGAGGATTTCCCGCTTTCTTAGGCACGCTCGTACACAAAGAAAAAATTATTAGGTATTAGCTGGCGCCTATAATGAAGCAATTAAAACATCAATTAAAAAAGAATAATAGCGTCGAAGTGCAATATATGTAATAGCAACGCTTGCGGTAATTATATCTACCCCTATTTGAAATTTAAGTGACAGTGAAGAATGGTAACTACTCAACATCATCAAAACATGGGCGCCATGTCCTAGACCGCAACTAAAAAATACGCACATAGTAGCCAGCGCAAGCGGAGCCTTCTGTTGCCCTCGTATAAATGGCAACAAAATCATCAGAGCAATTATAAAATAGCAAAGCGAAATAACGCTATTTGCACCAATTAGCAGTCCATTCAACATTCGCAGTACCATAACTTTATATCGAAACACAAAAATTGCCGATATTTGCAGCAATCCTTAACAAGCTTATGATACCCATGAGTATAGTGCTTGTAACATTTGTGCTTACACTTTTATGCTAAAATATGCCCATTTTTGCCCGTAATACTCTATATAAAGCAGTTGAACACGTTCGATAGGCGCCAATGAACGAGTCAAGATATTTTTGTTACAAGCCGTACATTTACTTAGATAAAGTGGGATATTATTGTTATAGAGGATACGAAAACTACTCAGCCTACAAGAGTAAATGAAAGTTCATCGACTTCTTTTGATATTTATCCTTTTTTGTTTAGCTTTGATATGCGTTATCGCTTTTGCTAACTTTCAAACACCGAATAATAAACGCTCTACATTGTGCCACAGTACTAAACTTCTGACTCAAATTGAAGTTAAAAACTACGATGCTAGTGGGGTTAAGTTACGTGATGGCACATTTATTAGAAAAGTTTCCCTCGATAACAATAGAAAACTAAAAGTCATTATTTTTCCTAGAGCTATTTCTCCCCAAACTTGGCTAAAGATACCTCAATCATCGATTCAATATATCGGTAAAGGTGGCGATGACAGTTGGGAAGAATGGCTGCGTCCCGACTATTTTTATTTACTCCAAGTTCCTCCAAAAGCAACAGGTTTAGCTTTTGGAAGACTATGTTATCGCAATGGAGATGTTGAGGTTGAGGCTATTAAAAAATTGAAAAAAATTTATAAAGGAAAGATAAATATCAATGACAAAATAAATCTTTCAATTGAAGAGCCTATACTAACTATTAATCCATATAGCGTTATCGTCAATACTGGAAGTAATCGTCGAGATGCCCTAGGTAGTGAAACAGAAGTATATTTTACAACACAAGACCTGAAGCTTGATTGAATATGAGTTTATTTAGACAAAGTGTTAAGCATTTAAAGACTTTGATGAGGAAAGCGACATCATTATAATGTCCGAGCGCTGGCGCCAACCTTGCTTCGACCAAAACGAAGATGCTGCATCGTTTTCGCTAAGTATAAATAAATGACATTTATCAATACCTTGCTTTTGTAGCTGTGATAAGCATGATTGAACAAGTTTGGTGGCGATACCTTGCCTACGGTAATCTGGTAAAACAGCCAAATGGTTGAGATAACCTCGCCGCCCGTCATGACCACATAATACGGCGCCGACAATTTTACCATTGTGGCAAGCAATATAACTTAAACCTGGGTTACGGTGTAGATAACGTTCGATATTTTCTCTAGAGTCAGCATCACGTAAACGTACACCTTGACTATTTTCCCAAAGAGTTATTACTTCTTCATAATCCGTAATTTTTAACTCTATTATTTCTACTTCCATATTTTATAACTTTAGCCATCCGAATAGTTGCCCTACTGTTAATTTCTTTACTGCTGATGTAACCATAGATATTATTTATACGTATGTAATTCAGTATATTGATTATTCGTATAGCTGTGGAGACGTGATATATTCCCTGCGGGACACTGCGTGAACACGTCTCTACATTTAATGATGATAAAACATTTTTGGTATGTTCAGGCTCTGTTGCTAGGAGCATGGAATTTCAATTATAAATTTTGTTCCTTTTCCTGGTTGGGACTCACAATATAATTTACCGTTGTGTTTTTCAACTACTATTTGGTAACTTATAGACAGTCCTAAACCTGTACCTTTGCCTTCTGCTTTTGTGGTAAAGAATGCATTAAATAGTTTTTGTCTTACTTCTTCTGTCATTCCCATGCCGTTATCTGCTATGCTTATTGTTACCCAGCCGTTTTCTGTTGTTGTACTGATGGTAATTTGGTTAATAATATTTTGATAGCTCTTACCTTGATTGGACTCTTCTAATGCGTCAATTCCATTTGCTATCAGGTTCATAAATACTTGATTGAGTTGCCCAGGAAAGCAGTCAACTGGTGGTAAGTCACTATAATTTTTTATTATTTCAATTGCTGGACGTTCGGGTTTAGCTTTTAGTCTATGAGATAATATCATTAAAGTTGCTTCGATACCCTCGTGAATATCAACCGCGCGCTTATCATCTCCGTCATTACGTGAGAAGTTACGCAGTGATTGCATTATTTCTTTAATACGTGTTGTGCCTAATTTCATTGAAGAAATCATCTTGGGCAAATCTTCGAGAAGGTACTCTAAATCTATTGTCTCTATTTCTTCTTCAATTTCGCTTGGTGGTGATGGTAAGTGCTTTTGATATAAAGTCAGTAGGTGTACTAAGTCATCAACATACTGATTAACGTGAGCTAAATTTCCATTAATAAATCCTACAGGGTTATTGACTTCATGCGCTACACCTGCAACCATTTGTCCTAGAGATGAAATTTTTTCTGTATGTACAAGTTGACTTTGGGTTTGCTGGAGTTTAAGTAGTGCTTGTTCTAAATCATTCGATTTTTCTTGCGCGCGATGGTAAAGACGAGCATTTTTAATTGCTATTGCTGCTTGAGATGTTAGAACTTTTAATAATTGTAACCGCGCGGGTGTAAAGGCATTATAGACTAAATTATTTTCTAGATAAAGTACACCAATTAGTTCACGCTGTGAGAAAATGGGTGTACATAGTATTGATTTGGGTGTCTGACTAATAATGTAAGGGTCATTTTGGCAAATTTTTTCAAGACTTGCATTATCTATTACTACAGCGTCTTGAATTCTCGCCACATAGTTAATTAAAGATATTGGTACATCTTTAGAAGTTTCAACAGGTGTGGATACACGCTGACTTTGATTATTTTGAATTGCCTCAATATATAAACGATTATCTTGGGTTAAAATTAAACACCCTTTTTGGGCGCCAGCGTTTTCCAAAATAATGTGCAACAGGGTGCAAGGCAAATTTTCTAAGTTAATTTCGCTTTGGATAGCTTCGGATGCTTTGATAACAGTAGCAAAATCTAACAAATCACTATGACTAGATGTACTATTCGCTGTTTGAGTTTTTGCTGATATAGTATTGATTGTCGAATTAATATTTACTAGTTCTTGGCTGTAAGTAATTGTAATTAAATCTGAATAACGTTTTTCCAAATCGTTGACTTTGGCGTTTGCTCCCCATTGCGTATAGTAGTAATGAGCCTCACTCATGTATACTTTAGCAATTTTCTTCTTACCTAAAGACATATAGAATTTAGCCGCAAGTTCGTTAGCAAGTGCAACTTCTTGAATATAACCATTTGAACCTGCTCCCTGAATTGCTAAATCATACAAATCCATTGCTTGCTGAATTTGTCCTAATACCCGAAATTTTTCTGCTTCTACTAATTGAAACTTGTGTAAATAATTCATCGGCGCATAATGTGCCCATTCTTGCATTTTTGCTTGATTGGCGCCAACTATTTTTAAGTATTGATTTTGCTGTGCGGCATTGACGGAATTATAGACTGCTAAATATGAAAGCGAAGAGTAAAGATAAAATTGAGCAATATCTATTGCAGATGCAGCAGCTAAATAATTGACTGATTTATCTATATTTTCAGTAGCTCGATTGTACTCCTCAAAAAGATAACTCAAAGTCAGCTTGTACAGATGCAAAGTTACAAGCGAAAATCCATCTTTAATGTTACGGTAATCAACTAATGATTTCTCTTCATTATACACGTCACCGATTAAACAAGATGGGTTATTACTCTCTTGCATCAAATTAATTACCATCTGCTCTAGCATTTCAATGTGATTTAAAGAAAGCTGCTGTTTATTTTTTTTAATTTCCGCTTTTAAAATCGAAATTTTGTATATTACCTCATTAAGTGGCTTACCTATTAAAACTTCGGTACGACATTCATAAACATAATTCCAGGCGCCGTATTCAAAGTCTCCAACTAATAAAGCTTTTTGTCCTCCAAGGTTAAACAATGCTACACTCTCATTAAAATGAGATTTCCAATGTGTCGTAAAAGTCGCTGTAATAAATAGAGTTTTAGGAGCATAGGTCTTGTCAGCTAAACTATTCAATAAATTTAACGCTAAATTTCCAAGCTCATAAGTTGATTCAATATCATTTAGAACAGCATTAATAATACAACCATACTGACTATATATAACTGGCGATAAAGGTGTATTGCCATCTTGCATTGACAATTTCACCATCGCTAAAGTAGTAAGCATATATAATGGCTGATTCAGAAAATAAGCTGTTGAACTAATTGCGTCTAATATTTGTAAAATTGCTAATGATTTAGAATTAGTCATTAATGGTAAGTCAATCAGTGAAGCAATTCCTGATTTTGAAACCAACAAAATTGTCTCTGTTAATGCTTGCTGAATGTCAGCTTCAGTTGGTGAGTTAGGAAAAAGCATTCCCAACAATTCCAAAATTTCTAATCCGATAGCGATTGATTTGGGCAGTTGTTTCTGAGCAATACAGGCAAGGATGTAAAAATAATAAACTTTGACTTGATCAAGTGTTGTTTGAGCATTTTGTTTAAGAGTTTCACCAAATAGTTGCATTTGCTCAAATTCACGACAAAAATATGCAGCTTCGGTTGCTTTTTCATGCAATGTCAAAGTTAAATCGTAGTTAATTTGCCAACTATCAATTGGCAACAACGATAAACCAGTACGGCAATATTTTAATGCTGCATCATACGCTGCTGATGCTTTGGCTTTTTGCGCTGCGATTAAATTAAGTCTTGCTAGCTTTGTTTTTTCAGATGATTCTAGAATTAAATCAATACCCATGTTCAAATGATTAAGAATATTGAAAATGTTGGCTTCTAGTTCTTCTGTTGATGAAACTATGGAACACTTTTGCAACAGCAGTTTTCCAATTTTAGCGTGAGTCGCTTGTTTTTGTTCTTCTATAATTAGCGCATAAGCTGCTTGCTGTACCCGGTCATGTAAGAAACTATATTCAATATTTTTACCTTGAATAACTTCTACTATTTCTTGGGCGCCAAATACCTGTGGCAAACGGTAATTATTTCCTACTGGTACAATTAAACCGACAGTGAGCGCTGACCATAAATCCTCAGCAACTGATGAGTATGACTGCTGTGCGATTGTAGTTAAGGTTTCTAAATCGAACTTGTTACCAATACACGCAGCTAATTGTAATATCTTTTGTGTTGGCGCCGCAAGTTTATGAATTTTATTAATCATCAACTCAACAACGTTATCTGTTACACCTTGTTTATGAATTTTCTCTAAATCCCACTGCCATAGGGTCTCAAACCATAGCAACCCCAAATCATATAACGACTTGAGTAACTGCGTTAAGAAAAAAGGGTTTCCTTGGGTTTTCTCAAATAACAAACTAGCTAAAGACGTAACATTTTTTAATGGTGCCCGCAACGTATCTGCTACTAGTTGTGTAACATCATCAACGAAGAGTGGTTTTAGCTGAATATCACTAATTTTTGCCCCAGTTTGACGAATTACTTCTACCGTTTGCATAAAAGGATGGGTAGAACTTACTTCGTTATCACGATAAGCAGCAATAACAAGGCAATAGCAATTTGTCGAATCACTCATAAATGTTTGTAATGCTTGCAGTGAAGCTATATCAGCCCATTGCAAATCATCCATAAATAATACAACTGGATGATTATAACTTTGAAAAACTTGAGAAAACTGTTGGAATGTTCGATTTAGACGGTTAGCTGTTTCTATTGCCCCTAATTCTACTACAGGTGGTTGGGCGCCTATAATTAGCTCCAGTTCTGGAATAATATTAATGATAAGTTGAGCGTTGGCGCCTAATGCAGCAGTAAACTTTTGTCTCCAATACTGTAAATGCTCCTCACTTTCGGTCAAAAGTTGACGTATTAAATCTCGATGAGCTTGTATTGAAGCAGCAAGAGGAATATTACGCTGAAATTGGTCGAACTTTCCACTGGCAAAATATCCTTTGCGACGAGTTAACCCTCGGAGAATTTCGTTAATTAATGCAGTTTTGCCAATTCCAGAATAACCACCCACCAGTACAAGCTCAAAACCACCATTACTTACCCGTTCAAAAGCTTCGAGCAAAATTTCTACCTGCTTTTCTCGTCCGTAGAGTTTTTGAGAAATAAGCAGTTGAGAAGCTTTATCGTATTCTCCTGGTGTAAAAGAAGCAATTTTACCTTGTTTCAACTCCAATAAACACTGCTGTAAATCAGCCAAAAGCCCTTCAGCGCTTTGATAGCGGTCTTCAGCATTTTTTTCCATCAGTTTATTCACAATTTCTACCAAAACTGTCGGAACTTCTAAATTTAATTCCTGAATTGGAGTTGGTTGTTTAGCAAGATGGCAATGTATTAATTCCAAGGGATCATTGCTAATAAAAGGCAAGTCACCTGTGATAATTTCATAAAAAGTTACACCTAAAGAGTAAAAATCACTACGAAAATCTACTGAGCGATTCATTCTACCTGTTTGCTCAGGAGACGCATATGCAAGCGTTCCCTCTAATTGGTTTGGGTTTGTCAAACATGCTGTTTCTTGACCCAGACGACTCGCAATACTAAAGTCTGTTAGTTTTACTTGCCCCGTTTGGGGATTAATAATGATATTGGCAGGTTTAATATCTTTGTGAATAATTTGGTTTTTGTGTAGCGATACTAGTCCTTGCACTAACTGCACAGCAATGTTGAGAAAGATAATCAAAGATATTTTTTCTGACTTGTATGAAGTTAAAAATTCCTTAAGAGAAATACCACCAAAGTCTTCTGCGACTAGAATTAAACGGTTTTGGTACGTTTCTAATCCGTAAACTTTGACAACTCCCTCTAATTCAAGATTTTCGGTAACTTTATATTCGTGCTTGAGGCGAGTAATTTGCTCTAAACTAGGATATTCTGCTTTCAAAACTTTAAGGATAACTAGCTGTTGAGTAGATACACCTCGGTATATGACAGTGTTTAAACCTTCACGGACTACTTCGGTAATTTCATAACCAGGAATTGCTATGGGCAGCATAATTTCACCTGAGACTTGCAAAATAATTCTTTACACTATAGAATTCCCAAAAAGTGAGTGAAAGTTATCAGTATTTTCAACATTTTTTATGTAAAAATGTAAAACATTTAGATTCTCTTGTTATTTAAACCACAACCTCAAAACATGCAGGCGCCTAATATCCTCTCAGCAGAGTTTGAAAAATCTCCCTACCAATTGTATGAAAATATACGTGAAAATTATCCGTTATTTTTTCATGAAGCTACCAACAGCTATGTAGTTAGTCGTTACGAAGATGTAGAACGCGCGTTTAAAGACCCTGCATTTTCAAGTCGTCATGCAGAAGCGCAGTTTGAACCAGTGTATGGTCGAACGATGGTACAAATGGATGGCAGAGAACATGCAACAAATCGTAATTTAGTGATACAAGCACTTGGCAGTTACAAGTTAAACGAAAAGTTTTTGCCACTCATTAAAGAAAATGCTAGAGAACTGCTGAGTAAATTTAGCAGCAGAGGAGAAGTGGAACTAGTTGAAGAGTTCACTAGTATTTATCCTCTCAACGTTATCAGAACTATACTTGGCTTACCGAAGCAAGATATGCCATTCCTAAAGAAATGGTGTATAGATATCAGCAATTTTCTTTCCAATTTATCACAAAATCCAGAAGTAACTGCGGCTGGTTTACAATCTAGTAAAGAGTTTCAAGCTTACTTGGTGCCAATTATTAAGCGAAAACAGCAAAATTCAGAAGACGATTTACTATCTAGCTTATGTATAGCTGAAATAGACGGTATCAAGTTAACTGATGACGAAATTACATCGCTGGCAATGCTATTGTTTGGTGCTGGTGGAGAAACAACAGATAAAGCACTAGCTTTAATGTTTAGAAATTTGATTGTACACCGGGAACAGTTACAGCAAGTTCTTGCAGACCGCAGTCTAGTTGAGAGAGCTTTTACAGAAACGTTACGCTATTCACCTCCTATACAGTGGTTAATGCGTTTGACGCTTGAAGATGTAAAAATGACAGGTGGCACTATTCCTGCAAATTCAATGGTTATCGGATTAATCGCTGCTGCTAATCGCGACCCTCGCAAATATTCTGAGCCTGATAATTTTAACATTTTTAGGCAAGATTTAGATGTGAATCGCGCATTTTCGGGCGCCGCAAATCATCTCGCTTTTGGTGGAGGGAAACATTTTTGTATTGGTACAAAATTAGCAAGAGAAGAAGTCATTATTGCGACAAATTTTTTATTAGATAGTATGCAAAATATGCAGTTTGTCAATGGTGAGTTACCTGAAGAATATGGATTTTTTGCTCGTGGACTAAAAAAGTTATCCATTAAATTTTCCTCCGTGCGTGGCGATAGTTTTATTGATTAACCTAAATAAGCTTTCATTACACGCTCGTCTGTAATTAATTCGGATGCGGCGCCTGTTAATGTTATACTTCCTGCTTCTAATACATATCCTCTATCGGCTATTTGTAATGCTAAGTTAGCGTTTTGTTCTACTAGTAATATAGTTACACCTGTGTTACGTAAATTTTGAATTATTGTAAATATTTCTTTGACTATTGCAGGCGCCAGTCCTAAGCTCGGTTCGTCGAGTAGTAATAGTTTGGGTCTACTCATTAATGCGCGCGCGATGGCTAACATTTGCTGTTCTCCTCCGCTGAGGGTTCCTGCTAGTTGGTTACGACGTTCTGCTAGTCGAGGAAATAGTTCAAATTGGTGTTTTATATCGGCTTGGATGGTGGTTTTGTCGTTGTGGATGAAGGCGCCTAGCATTAGGTTATCGTATACGGTTTGTTTGGCGAGGACTCGTCTTCCTTCGGGTGAGTGGGCTATTCCTAATTTTACAATTTCGTGGGGTGGACGTTTTATTATGTTTCGTCCTGAGTATAGTATTTCACCGCTTTTTATGTTGATGATTTTGGATATGGCTCGCAGAGTGGTTGTTTTTCCTGCTCCGTTGGCGCCTATTAGAGTGACTACTTCTCCGGTGTTTATGTGTAAGTTGATGTTTTTTAGGGCTTGGATGCCGGAGTAGTTTACGCTGAGGTCTTTTGTTTCTAAGATTGTTATGGTGTTCATATGTTTTTTCTTTTTACCACAGAGGCACAGAGGGCGCAGAGGAAGAGAGGGTTATTCGTTTCCTAGGTAAGCTTCTATTACTGCTGGGTTGTTTCTTACTATGTTGGGTTTGTCTAGTGCTATTAGTTGTCCGAAGTTTAGTACTGCTATGCGTGAACATAGTCCCATAACTAGGGGGACGTGGTGTTCGATTAAGATTATGGTTAGGTTGAATGTGTTACGTATTTGCTTGATGAAGTCACTTAGTTGTTGTTTTTCGTTGGGGTTCATTCCTGCTGCTGGTTCGTCAAGTAGGAGAATTTCGGGTTCTAGTGCTAGTGCGCGCGCTATTTCTAAACGTCGTTGGTCTCCATATGGAAAGTTTTTCGCACTTTCATACGCGCGCTCTTGTAAACCAACTAGTTCGAGTAATTCTAATGCTTTTTGCTTACTTTCAATTTCTTCTTGTGGTGCTGGTGGTATTCCAAACACACCTGTAAATATTCCACTCTTAGTATGTAAATGTCTACCAATAATCACATTCTCTAAAGCCGAAAGCTCACCAAACAAACGGATGTTCTGAAAAGTTCGTGCAATACCCAACTCGGCAATTTCATGAGGCTTCTTTTGAGATATTTCTGCCCCCTTATAAACCAACTTACCATCACTAGGCGAAATCAAGCCCGTAATCAAATTGAATAAAGTAGTCTTACCGGCGCCGTTCGGACCAATTAAACCAAATATTTCATGCTCATGCACAGCAAACGAAACATCATTAACTGCCACCAACCCACCAAAACGCCGCGTCAAAGACCGCGACTCCAAAATAATATTACTCATCATCCCTCTTACTCTGCGCTCTCTGTGTCTCTGTGGTAAAAAAATCCTTGCCTTACCCCTTCTTCCTCCCAAAAATCCTCGGAGTCACCAAACCCTGTGGAAAAAATATAGTCCCCACAACAATTAACACCCCAAAAATAATCAACCGACCATCGCGTAAAAACTGAGCCAACCAAACAGGCAACCCACCCGTATCAGCCAGCCCCCTCAACACCTCCGGTAAAGCAGTAAACACCATAGCACCAACCACCGACCCCAGAAAAGTTCTCGAACCACCAATCAACACAAAAGTCAAATAAATAATACTCGCATCAAAAGTACCCTGACGCGCGTTCCAAGTATTAAGAAAATGAGCGCTAATAGCACCAACAACACCAGCCAATATTGACCCCAAAGTAAAAGCCAATACCTTATAGTAAGTTGGATTAATCCCCATTGACCCCGCCGCCAACTCATCCTCGCGAATTGCAATCAAAGCCTTACCGACACGTACACGTTCTAAACGATAAATTAATACCATCGTCACAACCAACAACGGCAAACCCACCCATAAATATTCAATTTGACTAGAAAAAGGTTGAGGAATATTAAAAATACCAACGGCGCCACCTGTAATATCTAAATTAAGCGCTAATACCCGCAGTACTTCTACAAACGCAATAGTCGCAATAGCTAAATAAATACCTCGCAACCGCAAAGCAGGAATACCCACCACTACCCCCAACAACCCCGACACCACACCAGCAATTACCATCTCAAGTAAAAGCAAATATACAGGAAATCCACCATCCCTTTTAAACACAGTCGTAGATAAAATTGCCGCAATATATCCACCCAGCGCATAAAAACCAGGACTTGCCAGCGATAACTGCCCTGCCATCAAAGGTAAATATAATGATAATCCAAGCAAGGCGCCTAATACCATTGAGACTATCAACGAACCATAAGTATTGAAAAAATCAGCCATAAATTTTTAAGTTAGGAGTTAGGAATTAGGAGTTA
>ERZ1066121.236-NODE-236-length-52061-cov-12.040995_pt1 | contig 52061 bp, 50 predicted proteins | sample MGYA00382768_ERZ1066121 | MGnify/ENA primary metagenome ERZ1066121 (study PRJEB33369, sample SAMEA5778351) | biofilm metagenome | biome: Industrial cooling water; feature: Water cooling tower basin; material: Biofilm | place: United Arab Emirates | collected...
CTTATTAGCTTGGCACTTTAATTGTTAGTTTAGCATAACAAGTACTGAAGAACCATATTTTTTCAAATTCATTGGGAAAATGAACGAGTGGTTGAGCAACTGCATCTTGACCTTCTAACCAAGCTTCATCAAAGGCGCCATCATTTCGCTGAATTGCAAACTCAGGCTTCGAGTTAGGATTTCCAAGTGGAACTGCTGTCCAATATGGTTCCCAAGTATGATTCAATTGTACTTCCCAGAGGCTTTTCCACTCCCAGCAGCCATGTTTCTTCTCGTCTCCGAGGTATTCTAATTCTTTGTAGTATTTGTCAAATTCAGGCGAATCATCTTTTAATTCGGGAAATACTTCTTTAATTATTGATTTTAATTTTTCATTATTTTGTTTCCGAAGGAAACAAGTAACTTCCCGTCTGATATGCTTTCTAACTTTTTCGCCTATTTGTGCCCACTCTTCAGTTAGTTTTTGACTGAGAAATTTTCCCCAGTCTTGAGCAGCTTCTCTCCCTGGAACTAAAACTGTAATTGCGTTAGGAAAACCTGCGGTACTCAAACTGGTAGATATCTTATCATCAAAACGAGTTACGGGGTTTTTGCCTTCTTGAAGACATTCAAAATATGAGGCAAATTCAGGATACTTTTTAATAATCAATGAATCAATAATTTCCTGACTCCAAAGCGACGGGATGATAACCGCATCTGGGCCAAGCTTTTCTGCAATCTCCCAGCACAACTTAGTACTGAGGTAGTGGAGTAAGTAGGAACCAGCCCAAAAATCGAGGAATTTACGCGAGGATTTGATAAAGTCCTGCACAGGTGAAAAGGTAAATACTAGTAAATAGGGAGTTTGCGCGGCTTTTCCACATTCCCAATTTTCAGGAAACATTGTACCTGTCAAAGCTGAAACTGCACTTTGATGGCTATGTAGCGGACAGTCAGATAATACGGTGTGAGATGGAAATAGCAATGCGTCATGTTGTGCATCTGCTAAAAGCTCTGGGTAAAATCGCCAAAACCACCAAAATACTTTCTCTGCGTCTTCTTCTTGTTGTATCCAGCCAATATCGGGTTGATTTTCAGCATGTAACGCTGTCACCAACTGTTTTTGACCGCTAATTGGATGACGAGCGATAACCTTTGTTGAATTTACTTCGTTTTTTATCGCTTCAAGATTGAGGTGGTCACTTGATGAGCTAATATCTTGTGCTTGCTCACCTACTTGGCGCCACCAAGTTTGTAATTCATTTAGGTTTGTGTCTATTTTGAGACATGCTAACTGAGATGTAACATTATCATTCCAGTTACGTAATTCTGGTGCCTGTAGTAGTGCATATAACTTACGTTGGTAGAATTTCATATCGCTAGATAAATTAGTATAGAGCCTAAAAACGCCTAATTTGAGATGTTTCAGACTGTAGTTTGCAATTGAGTGACACCCAGGTAGATTAATTATGTATCAAAAACGTACTTCACTCGCCGACAATTCTATTCCGGAAAAACACTGATAAAGCATATCACTTTTGTTAAATATATGGAAGTAGTTTATCAGCGGCGCCTTTTTTGGCATACCATGCGCTATCAACAATCGTATTGTACGATTACATTTGAGCCTATTTAATCAAAGATTAAGTAGTGTTAATAAAGTTAGTAACGTCTGTTTTATCGTTGTACTTCTATATGTATATATATCTAGAATCTAACTTACTAAAAAATGTATTTCACTATACTATTTGTGGGATAGACACAAAGCCTGAAACCCTGATTCTCTCGTCTTATCCCACAAATCGCTATCTATGTATGGGTTTGAGGCGCCTTGCTAGTCATTTTATTGCAAAGAATTATCAACTATTTCAACTAAATTCTACATCCCACAAAAAAGTGCTGTAAACTTATTACAAGGCAAGACTTTCAAAGGCTAGCCTTTTAACTTCTTAGGAAGTTGAACTAATGGAAACAATTTGGTAAGGTTTTGAGCTTCAACTTGAACATCATTCTTTTAACTTCTTAGGAAGTTGAACTAATGGAAACAGACGGAAGCCGTCACAAGAAATCTTACAACGTTTCTTTTAACTTCTTAGGAAGTTGAACTAATGGAAACTCCAGTAAATACTGAGAGGCAAATATTATTAGAGCTTCTTTTAACTTCTTAGGAAGTTGAACTAATGGAAACACGTTGTGGGTATCAGTTCCACCGGAAGGGTCATCTTTTAACTTCTTAGGAAGTTGAACTAATGGAAACATACGAGTTTGCCAACGTTAGTTTGTTTTTCTTTTTCCTTTTAACTTCTTAGGAAGTTGAACTAATGGAAACATAAGGCAAAACTATCAATCTGCAATCTACACCTTTAAAGTCTTTTAACTTCTTAGGAAGTTGAACTAATGGAAACGGTTCCATCTTTGAACAATAATGTCCGAGAGAACACTATCCTTTTAACTTCTTAGGAAGTTGAACTAATGGAAACTCTACCGTTTAACTTAAAGACTAAAGCCGCTTGCCCAGTTTTTTGGGCGCTTTTAACTTCTTAGGAAGTTGAACTAATGGAAACGAAACTCTTCCAGCAGCTACCTCAGCCGTCAAATTGTGCTTTTAACTTCTTAGGAAGTTGAACTAATGGAAACCTTGTCTTCAACTATCCAAGGAGGGACGTTCATAAACTTTTAACTTCTTAGGAAGTTGAACTAATGGAAACATGTAAGCACCCACTCGGCGAAGTTGACACATAAATTTCTTTTAACTTCTTAGGAAGTTGAACTAATGGAAACAAAAGCTTCTGACAGTTTTGCCTTATTTGTGAAAAAGCTTTTAACTTCTTAGGAAGTTGAAATAATGAAAAATCAATATCCGCAGGCTTTGTAGTGTCAACCATGTCAAATTTATTTTAAATTCTTAGTAAGTTTATCTACTTAGCTGACATCTTGCTCCTTCTCAATAACGGTTAGGTGGGCAGTGCCCACCCTACGCAATAATAGGCATTACAAGCTTTTTAATTCTCAATAAATTCAAGGTGCAAGATGTGACTTAGGGCGCCATTCAAGTAAAAGATGTTGACAAATTATGTATACGCTATCATGGGTTAATTCGCCTTAGTTTGGCTTTGCCAATACTGGCTATGTTGCGTCGCACGGCAAAAAATATGCGTCCAAACGTTGACAATAAGAAGATAGAACAACTTATGCAAGCTTTGGGTAAAGAAGCGAGGGGTTCAGGGTGTATTTACTTTACTGGTGGCGCCAGTGCCCTACTAATTGGATGGCGCAGTTCTACGGTTGATGTTGATATTCGTTTAGACCCAGAACCTCCAGGTATTTTTGAAGCAATTGCTAAACTTAAGCAAGAATTGAATATCAATATCGAACTGGCTTCTCCCCAGGATTTTTTACCTCCTCTGCCAGGGTGGCGTGATAGAAGTGTATTTATTAGTAAACAAGGTAAAATCTCTTTTTATCATTACGACTTTACAGCACAGGCACTTTCTAAATTATCCAGAGGATTTGAGCGTGATATTAATGATGTTCAAGCCATGTACGAGCAGAGATTATTTTCCTTAACAAAGTTAGGTGATTGCTTTGAAGCTATTGCACCCGAATTAATACGATTCCCTTCTATCGACCCTGATATGCTTAGAACTAATGTTGAGAACTTTATTGAGCTAAATGAAGGTAAACAAGAGGAGAGTTAACCATGAATCTAAGCGAGTTGCCAGGAGCTGAGTTTATCTTACAAGGAATAGACGACATTCATAATGGTAAGACGAATACAGTTGGTTCGTTGTTAATTGCAATTGCTGCAACGCGCTTAACCAAAGCAGGTTTAGATTTCCCAAAAAACCGTTTGCCAAAAGAGCCTGAACTGACGTTGTATGCCCTTCTTCAAGAGGAACGCCCCGATGCCTATTCTTACTACAATGCTTTGCTAAGAAGACTTAATAGCTTTTGTAGTGCGCTTGAACTCATTAATAAATATAAGGCGCCGTGACTGAACATATTGCAGTTTCTTAACAAGGGTAAGGTGGGCAGTGCTAAAATATAAACTTGTCCTAAACGAGCGGCGCGTAATGCGAAGCATTTGCCGCAAGCTAAAATCTTGATAAAATTTGAGTTTTCCAAGATGCTACCCTTCGGGAAAACTGCGTTAACGTTCCTCAGCATGACATGATTATTGAAAATTAGGATATTCCTGTTGAAAATAGGCGCCTAAATTCCAAAAATAGGCGCCTATATATTAGTAAAATACTCTATTGGCAAAAATAGCATTATCAGGCTCCATAGTATAGATACACGGGAGGAATATATCTACACAAATAATGCTAAGAATGGCAAATAATTATTTTATTGCTGAATTCAATACTACTCGATTAAGAAAAAAATACCTCCAACTCCCCGATAATTTAGGAAGCTAAAACCCACTCTTTTCCCCCCTTATTAAGGGGGGTTAGGGGGGATTAAATTTCACTACGCACTCAATGTTATTCACTCGACTTTGCAATACTTGTAGGTAAGCAAAAGCTTCATCCCTCTTCCTAAATCTTGCTACCAATATACACTCCTTGCTGGGTAGGGTACGAATAATACACCAAGGATGCAATTGCTCAAAATAGGTCATATTAACCTCCTACAAGTAATGCAATTTCTGTGAATAAGTAGCTTTTGAATTGCTTACATTTAGGTTAATTCAGGAGATATGCATCAAACAGGTCTACTTGGTATTGACAAATATTTGACTATATGTTTCGCCAATATCTACAAATCATCAATATACAACAGGCGCCGTAAATGTTCAGGAATCTTCTCAAAATGCTCTAACACGAAATCCATTAAAGCCAAATTTAACATATCATTACGATTTGGCTGGCGCGAATTTTTTCCTTGCTTAAACCAACCACGTACAGTAGAATCAGAGCGGTAACATATTAAAGCGATTTGGTCATAGCTAACCTGCCATTTATTGTAAAAATCCCTTGGTGTCATGGCAAAATTCCAATTACTGTACATTGTAATTAAATCCAATTCACGTGTACCTAAAGGCTTTGGTTTCGGCATTGTTACACCTCAATCAAGTAAACTTGGCAACGGATGATGAGCGGATGTAACGGATGAGTTATTCACATAGACAACTCCACGAAAAAAAATGCCCAATGTCATTCTGAACGAAGTGAAGAATCCCTTTAAGTACGCAAGTTCTGCTTTAAGATGCTTCGTTCCTCAGCATGACAACATTGGATTAATTATTCTGTGGGCTTCTCATAAACAAGATTTAGTTATTTAAAATCGCTTATCCGTTACATCCGTTTTATCCGTTGCTAAAAATTGATTAATGCGAATCTATACGTGTTACTAGAATACTTTCATGTTCTACATAACACCAGTAAAACCGTTTCGCCATCGATGCAGAAGAACTCCAAATATCCTCACTTTTACAGCGATATCGATGAGTTCTCAAGCTAGGGTAAGCAGGCCCATTATTCGCAAAAATCTCAAATGCTTTGTCGTATTGCTTGCGGTCTTTTGGAGATAAGTCATCAAGTTGTTTTTGAACTTTGGCAGCAAAAATCAAGCGTAATTTGACAATTTGAACCTGCATTCAATTACCAAATATGTTACCTCGACCGAAAGCGAACCAAATATCCGCTTCGGGTAGGTGGAGCGCGCGCTTTATTAATATTCATCCCATTACTGACTCCCACTCAGCACTCAGCACTCATCACTCATCTCTACACAATAAATGCAGCATCATCGATATCAAATTCGGGTTGCGTACCTACGACAGCGACTTTACAACGGTTATGTGCTGACATAGGATAAAATCTAACTTGGTCTTCGCGTCGGTTAACGAGTCGCATTAAGTATTTGGATACGCTTTCGTATTGCTTCTCATCCAATATGCACTCGAAAACTGACTTTTGCACACGAAACCCGTAAACTTCTAAAAGTTTGGCTACTTTATTACGACGGGTATCGCTAACGATGTCATAGCAAACCAAATAAAACATCATTGCTTCACCAAAGTTAAAGCTGCTTTCTGAGGTTCGACGATATTGGCAAATTGAGAATGATTAGGGTGAAGTTTCAAAGCTAAGGGACGATAATATGTAATATTCCCCAATAGACACGCAAGATATTCCCGCACCTGTAAATCTATACACTGACGGTAACTGACTTCCCCAGCGTAAGGGTGCAGTACAGAAGTTCGCAGTTTCGCTTCCCAATGGTAAAGGAAGTTTTGCAACAGAGTTAATGAACGCTTTTTACCATTACCATTGCCATTTGAACTGGCAAGGTTACGAACAAAGTTTAACACCAAGTCATCAACGATAGGCGCCTGAAATTCTGCGGTAAAGTCCCAAGCTAAAGGAAGTTCATGATGAATATCGTGGTGCAACATTCCGTAGTCAGGGTGAAGTTCGACAGTGTTGAGAATGGTGTATATATATTGATGCAGCAGTCGAGTACCCAAGTTTAAGAGTGTGCTAACTTCTTTTACCGCGCGCTCACATGGCTTATAAAATTCAAGTAAGGATGCAAAAGCGCAACGGTAAACATTATCAGCTTCCTCGCTATATTCCTGTAGCTCCTCAACAGAACTTGCTAACGATAAATTATCCATCAGCAATGTTAAGTATTCTAACGCACGCTCGATTGCGTAGTTGAAATGATATTGAGTCCAAGCTTCAAGAAAGGTATGTTGATTATGGAGCTTTGCCCAAATCATACTTTCAACAGTGGCAAGAATAAATTTAACATCACGCGCACGCTTGCGTTGCTGAGTTAAATATTTGGGTCGCGAATTAGATGGGTTTTCTAACCGTCCTACATATCCATAACCCTGAGTTGATAAATACAACGTAGGAATTTTGTATGAATATATAGCTTTAATCACTTCCTTTGGTAAACGCATATTACCAAAGATAATGAATTGGCTAACATTGCTAATTCGAGAACGAAATACTTGTTGATTTTGAAGAGACGCTTTGAAATAATCGCGCGTAACTTCGATTTCCACATTCTCTTGAGTCAAGTAAAATGTAGTCATAATTTAAATTAAGTCAACAGTAAATGAGTTAAGGCAACAGTTAAATTGTTTGGGTAGTTCCCTTTCCTCTTGCCTTAATTACATTTTTGCACTGTGATATATCAGAACAGACATGAGTTGATAGCAGTTTCGTATGACTTTGGAAATCCCCCCTAACCCCCCTTAATAAGGGGGGAAAAGAGGCATTTTTAGCTTATTGTTATGGAAAAAAGAGACATTTTTAGCAGTAACTCCTAAGAAACCGGGCTTCTTTACGATAAACTAAGGGTACGCGCGCAAAATCTTTCTCAAGAAGCCCGGTTTCTCGAACTGGTGCAAGATGTAAGGTAAGCGAACATATACCACCCATCAATGAAAAACTTTTGTAAACCAGATCATTGAACAGTTTCAGCAAGCAAATGTATAACTATGTATAAAAACTAACTTTGTGTGTATATTAATCTTGTAAAACAGCGCTTTTTTTGAGACAAACACGTAGATAATAAAATTTGCAGTATTTATAATAACCTTTGCTGGTAGCCTGAAGGTATCGATTTTTGTTGCTTTCAAATTAATTCATCTTGGGCGATTTGTTCGTCTATCTGTTCAGGATATTGCTTATAGTAATCCCAAGCCGCACTCAAATCAGCCGCAGTCAACCCAGGATAGTTTGCTAATAATTCCTCATCTGGGGCGCCGAGCTTCCGATATGCAACTAAAGTCCACACAGGAATCCGCGTATTCCTAATCCGCGCTAGCCCCCCACAAACTCCGGGTGTAACCTGAATTGGACTTTGCAACATCTGTACATAGGTCAACGCTTGGTCAATTAGCTCTTCCGGAAGTGTTGCAATTGCTTCAAGCAGCTGAGTTCTTTTACTCATGGCAACAAAACCTCTCTTGTTCATCAAAGTACATATATCCGTTCTTTATTTGGCATTCAATATTAAAGCGTTGATTTGTTCACTGTCAATATTTATACCACGACGTTCTAGATAAGGGCGTAAATTAATTTGGATAAACAAATCCTTTAATTCGGAGGCAATTTCTTCAGGAGGATTTCCGGATAAAGCGGTTGCGATTAAACGCTCTGCAGCTTTAATTTCTCCACAATCGATAGCCAGAGTTGCTGCACTGCGATGTAAAATCGAGCGAGTTGGTTCTGCATCTAATTGATGAGCAATTAATGCAGCAGCTTCTTGCTCTTTTTCAAAAGCTTGTCGGGTAAGTTGGGAAGCTTGTTCTAAACCACCTCGAAGTTTGGCAACAAAGGCAGCTTCCGCGCTTCTCCATCGCTGTGGTATGTTTTTCTTTAATTTGACTCATTTTATGACAACAACGTAAGCGTTTAAACTTTGTCGTTCTCTTTGAGCCATTCGGACATTTCTTCTTGCTGTTGCCAATTAAGCATTGCTACCGTAAAATCATCAAGTTGCTTGGCGTTTAACTTCTGGAGTTGACTAACTATCTGTGGCGAGAGAGTTCCCGAACCAAACTTGACTCTAATTATAGTACTTGCCAACTCAATCTTGCCTTCTAGTTTGCCTTTTGACTCAGCCTTATTCATTTCAGCTTCATACCAAGCATCGATTTCTGCCATCGTTCTCATAAAATCTTCATCCAAGGCGAGTTAAGTTATTAGTAGGTATGCCTTTTAGATAAACACAGTATTTAACACATGCGCTGATTATATCATTTTTCTCCCGGCGATTCGGCGATAACTGCTTGATTGATTCAAAAGCGCGCTTCGCACTTTCAGATTTTCCTAACATTTTCAACCAAATAGTGTTAGGACTATCAACTAGTTGCTCGATAATTACAATTCCCATTCGTAGGATTTTAGGAAGTCGATATACACCTGTGCCTAATTCTAAATCTGCCTGAACGTTACATGATTCTAAAATTTTTTCACTACAATTTACTGTCAGTATCCAGGTAAATGGGTTTTGATCTTCTATTTGTTGCTTTGCTTGCTTTGGCAGTCGTTTAGAAGCTGTTAACTCCTGTTCGGCTTTGGCATTTTCTACCAATTCTTTTTGCTTTTGCGTCCAATACAGGTTTTTTCGAGTAATCGATTGAAGTATATCGGCTTCTCTTAAATATGAGCTATAATGCTCAATAATAATCGTTGGATGCTCTTGCATTAATTGGTCGAATAAACCTAAATTTTCTTGCTGCCATCCCAGATTTTCTTGTTTGACAAACATTAAATCGATTTCTAGGTCTTCATCATTACGGACTTGAATATTTTGTAAAGTGTTTCCTTTTGTTTTATATAAGGATTTAATATAGAATTTGAAGAATCTATCGTGTTTGTACTGAGCCATTTAATTTTATCTAGTCCTTGACAATGGGTTCGTTTTGTGAAATTTACTCTTGAGCGAGAAAAATATCACTAAGTTATTATAACCATAATTAGTGTCCAAGATTTACAATTTTTGAAGTAATATTTTTGTAGTTATATTTATTTTTTCCTATTTAGCATTTCTTCTAGCTTTCCTTCTCCAATGGTGGAGAGACTTACAAATGTTTCACAAGAGTGGAAAGTCGCCTAAGTAACCATATAGTGCAGCAACTTTGTAGCTGATTTCGTCACCCCGTCAGGTCTTGGTGGCAGTTTACGGAAGGAGAGAGTGCGTATGTGCGGCGCCACTTTTTTAAGAGTTTTAACGAAAAGTGTAGGGTCTGCGAATGTTTTATCTATTTGTCGTTTGATGCGGGGTAAATATCTAATTGTTCCTATTTTACGTGTGGAAGGGCGTTTTGTACTTCTGAATTTAGATTCATGAATTGGTTTACCTACTTCAAAATAAATTTAAAGCTTTTCAACTAATTGGAGCCTTTTCAAAAAATGTTAATTGTTTCCATTAGTTCAACTTCAAAAGAAGTTTCAAGTAATTAATCTTGACTCCATGCAAATTTATGACTATTTGTTTCCATTAGTTCAACTTCAAAAGAAGTTTCAAGTTTTGATGAAATTGGTATCAAGCCTGTTTCTCAAAAGTTTCCATTAGTTCAACTTCAAAAGAAGTTTCAAGGGGAAATGCCTGACATGATTTATCATTATATTGAGTTTCCATTAGTTCAACTTCAAAAGAAGTTTCAAGCAATGAAAATAGCAATTCTGGAAGAACAAAGCAAAGGTAGTTTCCATTAGTTCAACTTCAAAAGAAGTTTCAAGAAGAAGCTTCTCAAAATGTAGTTCTGCCACAAAAAGGTTTCCATTAGTTCAACTTCAAAAGAAGTTTCAAGAGTTAAAGGATGAAATGCGCGATGAATTAAATGACGAGTGTTTCCATTAGTTCAACTTCAAAAGAAGTTTCAAGGATTGGATAGTGCAATTGGACACGATTCCACCGCTCAAGTTTCCATTAGTTCAACTTCAAAAGAAGTTTCAAGAGCCAAGACCAGTATGCTGCAGCAGTAACCGCTGCCAACAGTTTCCATTAGTTCAACTTCAAAAGAAGTTTCAAGAGTATGACGTAGCTATCGCGGCTTCCACTGCTGCTTCGGCTCGTTTCCATTAGTTCAACTTCAAAAGAAGTTTCAAGAAATATTGGTACGTCTATTGTGCTGTACTGATGGATTCGTTTCCATTAGTTCAACTTCAAAAGAAGTTTCAAGACCTTAGTTAAAAGATTTGCAGTGCTCTGCTTAGTTGGCGTTTCCATTAGTTCAACTTCAAAAGAAGTTTCAAGCATTCTAAGTTCACTTGAACCTAAAATAGAATTGAATACAGTTTCCATTAGTTCAACTTCAAAAGAAGTTTCAAGGCTAGGCTTTGAAAGTCTTGCCTTGTGGTTATTCTACAGCAGTTTTTTGTGGGATAGCAAATTTTGCTTAATTAATTGATAAATCTTAGCAATAAACTTGTGAAGGACAGGCGCCAAACGTATACACAGACAGTGATTTGTGGGATAGAACGAGAGAATAAGGGTTTCAGGCGTTGTATCTATCCCACAAATGGTATACTAGGCTACAGTTTCCATGTCATTGGACGATATATTTCAACTTGACCTGTCAAACAAGCGATATATTCGCGCACTTGTAATTCTATACAGCGACGATATGCTACTTTGTGACCTGTGTGTGGATGTGTTGTTTCGGTTTGTAATTTTTCTTCCCAATGTTTAAGATATTTTTTCAGCGCTGTTGCTTGTAGATATACTCCTCCACGTTCATCTGGGGGAGTAAAGTCTTCTGGGTCAAGAATTTTCTTGTTTACTAAATAGGCAACAAACGAATCTACTATTTGCGCGCGGAATTCCTCCATTAAGTCGGATACTAATGCTGGATGATTATCGCGTGGTACGTGTAAGTTTCCAAAATGAGTGTGTAGTCCTGCTGCTTGCACAAAGGAAAATACTTGCTGACTTAATAACGTATAACCCAAACTCATTAAACTATTGATTGGGTCGGTGGGTGGACGTTTGGTTCGTTTGTCAAATGCAAAGAATCCTGTAAATAATGAACCTAGTGCTTGAAAGTATACGGTCGCTGCTTTTCCTTCATATCCTCGTAGTGCGTCCATACTCTCAGCTTGGGGTAAACTGTCGATTAATACCTCTATTAAATCTATTGCTTGGGTGGCAAGTTCTGTTTCCCGACGACGGTTTAACCGCATTAGCAATATGCGGGAATTATGTAATTTGCCTGTAACTATTGCTTCTGCTTGTTGACGGGTAAATACTGCATTTTCACAGCATTTTACTTGTTGCATCAAATACTCTACTTTTGCATCTCCTTGTGTTCCTGTGTATCCAAAGTATCTACCTTTCTGTGATAGATACAATATTGGAACCCGCGCGCGTAATGCAAAAGAAACGGCGCCATGTGATACATTACAACAGCCAAATAAAACTATATTACTCACCCGACTCGCTGGTACTTTTATTCGTAGTTGTCCCTGATAGTACACTTGGAATTGTTGACTTCTAACACTCAAATAGGCGCCTTGATCAGTTACGTATAAAGTAGACATAGAATCTTGCCAAAGATGTGAAATTGGTGCTTGTGGTAAATTACTGGGTTTGCCAGGAACGCAAACCTTCGGAGGACGAGATTCAAGTTTGAGTTTACGTTCTTTGGGACGAAAGTATTGATGACCCGATTGATTTGTTACCCATTCCCCCGCGCGTACAGGTGGAGGTGGGGGTGGTGCGTACACATGACCTTTAGCAAACCGATATCCTAGAAAAACAAATTCATCATCTGGTGCATAAATTTGTGTTTTCTCTGGTTGTAACTGTAAATAAACCTCCCCCAACCAAGTATTAACTTTGTCCAATACTCGATTTGCCTCATCAAAACTGCTACAAGCAATCGCAAAATCATCCCCGTACCGCACTAAATTAATGCCGTGTTTCAGACATTTTCTATCAAACTCTGTCAAGTATAAATTAGCTAAGGCGCCGGAAAGTACACCACCTTGTAATATACCTTTACCTGGATAAATACGTTCTCCAGCAATCACAATACCTGACTTTACTTGCGCTTCCAGCAGTCTTAGTACAATTGGTTCAAGCTGTAATTCCTCCAACATGTTGAACAGTAAAGCAAAACAAACATTGTCAAAAAAATCTGCAATATCTGCTTTAATAACCCACTTAGGTTGTACCCGATAGTACCCATACAAATGCTGTACTGCTTGCTGAATATTCCTTCCGGGACGATAAGCGTAACTACAATCAAGAAAAGTATCTTCTAATGGAAAATACAGTTCCTCTAGTAATAAACGCTGCACAATTCTATCCCGCACAGTCGGCACGCTATAATAACACTGCACATAACTTCAAGTCTCTTTTGGGAAGTTGTGTGACAATCACCAACCCCATCCACCCGTTGTATGGTCAGTCTGTTGAGATACAACAAATCCGCAAAGTTGGGCAAGAGACAAAAGTCACTATAAAAAGTCCGTTGGGAGGATTTTTATCTCTTCCAGCTTCAGAAACTGACTTATGGATGCAACAAGCAAGCGTTACCCAACGAATTGAGAAATTTTCACCGCAAAAACTATTGCGTTTAAGTGAATGGGTAGAAGAGCGCAAAAAATATTTTACGGAAGAATTTTCTTGTGTTTCCGAAAATAAAGGAGTCGAACACAGGAAAAAAAATCATGGAACAAAGGCATCTACTACCAACTCAAAACCCCGAAAACTCAGAAAGGCTAGCTCGTCTAACTCTTCTAACAGCACGGTTAGTGGACAAGATGCTCAGAAACCAAAGTCCCGACCCGGCGATTGCAAGGAGTAAACCAGATGAATAGTAAAATTAGAACAACGCATCTGGAACGGCGCGCAGTTGTGTACTTAAGACAATCAACACCTAACCAGATAGAGTTACACCGTGAAAGTACAGAAAGACAGTACGCTTTGGCTGACCGCGCGTTGAACTTAGGCTGGGATAAAAGTCAAATATCCATTTTGGATAGTGACTTAGGTAAAAGTGGTCAAACAACAACAGGACGGGAAGATTTTCATCGACTAATGGCTGCTGTTGGTTTAGGAGAAGTCGGGGCTGTTTTAGCTTTGGAAGCTTCAAGATTTTCTCGTTCGCAAGCAGATTGGCATAAACTATTAGATATCTGTGCCCTAACAGATACGTTAGTAATTGACCACGATGGAATTTACGACCCAAATGATTTTAATGACCGAGTAATATTAGGGTTTAAGGGAACTTGGAGCCACACAGAACTACATGGTATGCGTTTACGCTTACAAGGCGCCAAACTAAATAAAGCTAAAAAAGGAGAATTGCGTTGTTCTCCACCTACTGGTTATGTATACGACCCAGAAGGAAAGCTAGTGCTAGACCCAGATGAAGGCGTGGTTGCAGCGATAAAGCTAGTTTTCCAACAATTCCATGCTCTTGGAACAGCGTTTAAGGTAATGCGCTATTTTTGTGTCAACCAAATTCCTTTTCCAAGAAGACGTTGGCGACCTGGGCATATGGGTACACTTTATTGGGGACCAGCTAACTTTAGCCGTATAACAGCGATTCTGCGTAACCCAACTTACACGGGAACCTACGTATATGGTAGACGGCGCAGTTTGAACGTAATTGAGAATGGGCAAATAACTAAGGTAAAAATCCAACTACTACCACAAGACGAGTGGAAAGTTGTAATCCATGATGCTCACGAGGCTTACGTAAGTTGGTCAGAATATTTATCTAATTGTGAGCAACTTCGACGCAATAACACAGGTTATATATCTGATGGTTGCCAAAGAACACCTAGAGAGGGCTTTGCTCTTCTCCAAGGTTTGGTTATTTGTGGTAAATGCGGACGGCGCATGAGTCCTCGCTACCACGGTGACGGTGGTAAGAGAGCGGCTTACGAATGTAACCAGGCTCGTAAACAAGATGGTAGCGTGGGTGTTTGTTGGAGCGTAGCAGGAGCAGCAATTGATACAGCGGTTGAGGCACACGTACTTGAAGCTTTAACTCTTGAACAACTCAATATTTCTCTAGCTGTGCTTAGAGAGCTTGAACATCAGGCACATGAGGCGGATAAAACATGGCAACTCAGGTTAGAAAGGGCACATTACGAAGCAGACAGAGCCTTCCGACAATATGATGCTACCGAGCCAGAGAATCGTTTAGTTACCCGTACACTAGAAAAACGCTGGAATGAAAAATTACAACAGTTAACGGAATTAGAAGAGGCATATAATAGGGCACACCTAGTAGAAAGGTTGGAATTGACAGAAAATCAAAGGCAACAAATTTTACAATTAGCCAATGATATTCCAACAATTTGGCACGCAAGTAGTACTACTCACCAAGAGCGTAAAGAGATACTAGGGTTGCTAGTCAAACAAGTTGCGATTACGCCGATAGATTTTCCTAAACGTTCTACTCGTATCCAAATACTTTGGCATACTGGGGCTATAAGCGAGCTAATTGCTACACGTCCAACAACTACAGAAAAATACCGAACACCCAACCAAGTGATTCAATTGATTGAAGAATTAGTTCCTGGTCGAACTGATGCCGAAATTGCTTTGGAACTAAATAGTCGGGGTTTACTCAATACTACTGGGCAGCCTTTTACCAGAAAAGGTGTAGCTTGGCTTCGCTGGAAATATGGTCTTGATAAACCTTTAAGCGCCCCAATGGTTGCGAAATCTGGGATTAGCCCGGAAGGTTACTATTCCACCAGTGCCCTAGCATCAAAATTGGGCGTTAGTATTCATACCATTCATTACTGGCGAGAAAAAGGCATTATCCAGGGTTTCCAAGAAAAGGATAAAAGCCCTTGGTGGTATATAGTTACACCTGAAGTTTTAGAAACGTTACGTGACAAAATCCGCCGTGTACCAGTTAAATCTGAATAATTCCCGACTGTGTGGCTATTGAATAATTGTTTTGAAAAGTGTTTAACCTTTTGAGTAAAAAATTACTCAAAGGGTTTTACTGTATATGAGAATTAGCTTTTGAGACAAATTTTTGACCATCAAAGTACCAAGCGATTCTATCTGGGTCATGTCCAGAAGTCCATTGTCCAAAATTGCGAGCATTTTTCTTGTGACGAAGAGTACTGGGAGAAACATTTAGTCTTCTTGCTAAAGCCGCACCAGTTAGCTCAATAGGCGCCAACGAATTTTGATTTTCTTCTGGTTGAAGTGGGCTACTTGGTAAATCATTTTTTAGCTCACTATTAATTACTGTAACTGTTGGATGATTCTTTTCCTCAATTAATGATAGCTCACTAGGTGAGTCATTTATTAGCTCACTGATTGCAGATGGATCAACTTCTCGTAAGCTAGTTGTAACCATTTCTGGGCATACAGATTCCTCAATACTATCAATTGTGATTGCTTCAATTGGTAGCTCACTAGATGAATCCTTTAACTCACCAGTGCTTGCTTCATCCGAATTAAAAGACTGATTGTACTCTATAGGTGACTCACTTAGTGATACACCACTGTCGAATTCAGCTTGCTCTTTCTTAACTTCATTATCTGGTGACTCACTTGAATTTGATTGTAAATTAACATAAGCCTGCTTGAGAAATTCTACATCTTCAAGCAGGCTAACAACTTTACCTCTAACTCCGATAGACGAAGATTTGTCGCTGGTGTGTCACTATCTGCGTCAGGTGTGCTACCAAAAAAGTAACTTTCAAGAATTGCGATAATTGCAGCAGAATCTGATTTTAAACCTCGTTCACGCTTAAATTCTACTAAACGCTCATAAATTCGTTGTGGTGGATAGGCTGCTACGCGCGGATTATCCGTTGCCATAAATGCATCCCAATATACTCCTTTTTTATTTTAAACCACTTTGAATTACCAGTAGATTACCAGTAAGCTACTTATAACTGATTAGTAGTGCAACACTTCAAGCAGCAATTTTAATGCCACTAGTGAGCGACTAGTAGCATACGCGCGCAGCTTCAAGATAATCTCTTTGTCATTTTTATAATTGCTCTTTTAGCTTTGAGTAAAAAGCTCTACCATAAGAAAATAACAGGGTTAAACAAAATATCCCTAAACTGTCTTGATTCGAGGTGCAATATGAACACACCGTCGGAATACCAATCAATCTTTTACCACCGTTTTTTTTGGCTACATAAAACCCCTTCGCAGGACTCGCGCGGTAAGATTCATGTAATAATTGGTATAGAATGGATTCCAACTGCGAATTTGCCGATTCCGCAAATAAATCGAGCGTAACTCCATCTACTCCAGCATTACGACTACCTGCACGGACTTGAAACCATGCAGCAAGAAGATTCTCTATGGTGAGCATAGAAGTTGGTGAAAGTTGGTGAAATATCTATCTAATCTAATTTTTGCAGGTCAACATATGAGTTCAGACATGAGTTGTTGACAGATGCGTTCGACTTTAGATAATAATGTAAATCATCACCCTTAATTTCCACCTTGCTTATGTCACCTCGTTCACTAGTTGCATCAGAAGCAGGTATAAATTTAGCACAGCGCGCGTTGAATAAGCGAGCTATGAACAGACAAATTTTTAGCGAACAAGTATATCTTGCTGCTTCAACAATAAGTCGTTTTTTTACCAAAAAACCTGTTGACCGCAAAACATTTATAGAAATTTGCAGATTTCTTGATTTAGACTGGGAAGATATAGCAGAACCATATACAGAAGAGGATAATACACCAGAACTGTCACCATTTGAACAGCTTTGGCAAGAAATTATCGCACTGGGTTCTTTTACAACAAAAACAGAGACGCAGAGTACACAGAGTTAGGAGTAAAAGAGATTTAAGAGGATGTTTTCTAAGTTATATTTAATACGTGATTATTGGTTTAATCCCCCCTTACCCCCTTGATAAGGGGGAAAAGAAAAGGTTTTAGCCCCCCTTATTAAGGCAGGTTGGGGGGATTTTCACATCAAATACTTCTTTCTCAGTGTCCTCTGTACCTCTGTGGTAAAAATAATAAACCTCACTGCACAGGCAAGATGCCTATGCTACGTATTATGAACGCCTATGCTACGTATTATGGAAGATATCTCACGTATAATAAATAAAATCAACCAGCTTAATCGAACAGTATACACACTAGTACAGGATGGCGCCTTAGAAGATGCTGTACTCGTTGCCCAAGAATCTGTAAAATTAGCACGAGAACATCTTAGCGAACACAAGGTTTTAGCAGATAGTTTAAATAACCTTGCAGTGCTATATCAAATGCAAGGAAGCTACGTAAAGGCAAAACCTTTATGTAGTGAAGTTTTGGATATGAGAAAAAGGTTATTAGAAGACGACCATCCCGATATTGCACAGTCTTTGAATAATCTTGCAGTAATTTACGTTAACCAAGGATTATACTCAGAAGCTCTAAAGTTATTTTTCACAGCTTTGGATATTTGGAAACTTCATCTCGGTGATGAACACGAAGAAATTGCCACTAGCCTAAATAATATCGCTGAAGCTTACCGCGAACAAGCCCAATATACCGATGCTGAACGAATACACTTACAAGCTTTGGCAATGCGTAGGCGCCTTTTTAATAACTTACATCCAAGCATTGCCCAAAGTCTAGATAACCTTGGTATAGCTTACGAAAACCAAGCTAAATATTCTCAAGCAGAACAAATGCACTTAGATGCGTTGAGAATGCGGGAAAGTTGCTTTGATGATGATAAACATCCAGATATTGCCACAAGTTTTAATAATCTTGCTGCGCTGTATAATTCACAAGGACGCTTTTATGATGCGGAAGCAAACTATTTAAAAGCGTTACAGATATGTAGAGACTCCCTAGGCGCCGAACATCCTTATGTTGCGATAACATTAAATAATCTGGCGAATACCTACAAAAACCTGGGACGTTACGCTGATGCAGAGAAAACACAAGTTTCTGCTCTAGAGTTACGAAAAGCTATATATGGAGACTCACATATAGAAGTCGCACAAAGTCTTAGCAGTTTAGGAGATATTTACCTGCAACAAGGACGTTACCAAAAAGCAGAGCAAGTATATAACCAAGCTTATATTATCAGAGAAGACTTACTAGGCGCCGAGCATATTGATGTTGCTTTATCTTTACATAACTTTGCAGTGCTTGATGCCTATCAAGGAAAATATAAAGATGCTGAACAAAAGTTTCTACAAGCGTTATCTATATATAAAGAATTACTAGGCAAAAACCATCCTGATGTTGCCGATAACATAAACCATCTGGGAAACATTTATCAAGAGCAAGGACTGTTTTCAGATGCAGAACAAAAGTACTTAGAGGCATTAGCAATTCGGAGACATATATATAGTGAAATATTAGAACATCCCGACATTGCAGATAGTTATCATAGAATAGCAGATGTTTATCGCTTACAAGGACGTTACCAAGAAGCCGAACCATTATATATTCAAGCTTATAACTTGAGTAAAAAGCTATTGGGAGATATACATCCGAGTGTTGGCGCCATTTTAAATAACTTAGCAGTATTATACATTAATCAATATCAATATACACAAGCAGAACCATTATTAATAGAAGCCTTACTAATCAACAGAAGTCAATTTGGTAATAAACATCCACAAGTAGCTAATGCAATGAGTAATCTTGCTGCTCTCTATGGTGACATGCATCGCTACTCAGAAGCAGAGACAATACATTTACAAGCATTAGAAATACGAAAGCAATTACTGGGAGAAGAACATCCTGATACAGCGAATACTTTAAATAACCTTGCTGATATATACTTTTCACAGGGTAGATATCCAGAAGCTGAGGAACATTACAGAGCAGCTTTGTCCATGAGAGTAAGATTATTAGGGAATAATCATCCAGATGTAGCATTTAGCTTAAATAACCTTGCCACTTTACTCGCTGCAACTCAACGTCCTTTGGATGCTTTATCATGTCGTATCCAAGCTAGCGAAATCCATGATAAGCTAATTAGCAATATATTTGCCTTTAGTTCAGAAAATGACCGTCTTGCCTTAATTGAAAAAATCAGAGTAAAATTCGACTTATTCCTTTCTTTAGTAAATAGCTATCTTGCTCATTCCCCAAACGCAAAGCAAGCAGTATTCAATTTTGTACTCAAACGCAAAGCATTAACCCTATCAGCACTCGCTGCTCAAAACCAAGCACTAGCAAACGCGCGCTATCGACAGCTTACAGAAAAATTCCATCAACTCAGCAACTTAAGCTCCCAAATCATCCATCTAACTTTTACATTACCTCAATCAGGTAACTTTGTCGCACACCAACAGAACCTCACACAACTGCAAGCACAATATAACATCTTACAAAAACAGTTATCAGCGCAAGTTCCAGAAATTCAACTATCCCAGTCTCCTAGCAACTCTCACACAGTCGCATCCACCCTACCTAACAACTCAGTCCTCATCGAATTTGTGCGATTTGACAACTTTGATTTTCAAGCAATTCGAGCAAACAGAGAACTTCAATGGCAAAGCGCGCGCTACATAGCATTTATATTACCAGCAAATCAACCCGATGCTCTACAAATGGTAGATTTAGGAGAAGCATCAATAATTAACGAATTAATTGCTCAATTCCGCACTATAGCTTCCGACTCTAGTATAGGTACAACTACCCTAGGATGGGATACAGACGAAGAAGAAATAGAACTACCAACAAAACCATATGACCGCACGATAGGAATTAAACTATATCAAACACTTTGGCGCCCTATCCAAACTTTAGTTCAAAACTACCATCATTTAATTATTGCTCCCGACAGCGATTTAAACTTGCTCCCATTCCAAATATTACCCAGCAATGATACGGGTACAAACTTTTTAATTGACAAACACACCATCAGTTATTTAACTGTAGGACGAGATATTTTGAAGGCAAAAGTTAAAAGTCAAAAGGCAAAAGAAATACAAAATAAAAAAATCTTTGAATATCATAAATTTATTTATACAAATCCACTTCTTGCTTTTTACTTTTTCCTTTTTACTTTTTCCTTAATAATTGCTGACCCCGATTTTGATTTACCTAGCGTAGTAAATAATACATGTAATCAACCGAATGAATTCGGCGCCAGACTAGGAAAAATCCATCTGGAACGCGAAATAGGCACTAGATTACTAGGAGAAAGCATAGCTAAAAAGTTACCAGAAGCAAGAATATATACAGATACCGAAGCACTAGAAACCCGTTTAACAGTAAACGATTGTCCGCGTGTTATGCTTATAGCCACCCACGGATTATTTATTCCTGACTCAGAATATCAACCCTCTACACATATAAAACTAACTAACCCAATGTTACGCTCTGCTTTAGCATTTGCAGGCGCCAACACTTGGTTAGCAGGAGGTAACTTACCAGAATATGCTGGTAAAGGAATCCTTTTTGCTCAAGATATAGCAGGATTAAATTTATGGGGAAACGAAATAACCGTCTTGTCAGCGTGTGAAACAGCAAGAGGAGACATAAAAATTGGTGAAGGTGTATTCGGTTTACGACGCGCGTTTGCAGTGGCAGGAACTAAAATACTAATAATGAGTTTATGGAAAGTACCCGATAGAGCTACAGCTTTATTAATGGAGCGATTCTTTGATAACTTAGAATCACAAATGGACTACACACAAGCATTACGCAACGCTCAAGACTACATTCGTAATATAACAGTCGAAGAACTACGAAAATCGGCGCCGGGTATAGAAACATTAAAAGAGCTATTAAGTATCTCAGAATTATCACCAGAAATTATAATTGATAGTCCAGAAGACTATAAACCACTTCAACACCCATTTTATTGGGGTGCTTGGATTTGTCAAGGAATTACAAATTAAATTTTAATTACTGGCGCCTGCTTATTACCCTGACTTTTCATTTGTATATTAATGACCTCTCCCTCGACCCCTCTACTACGAGGAGAGGGAAGTATATTTTTTACTCTTACTTCTGTCATGCTGAGGAACGAAGCATCTCAATACGCAGTGTTGGAGCATTGTATTCAATGTACCAAAACTTACTCCTGTCATGCTTCGTACCTCAGCATCTCAAAAATTTACACGCAATTTAAAACTAATGACTTGTGGATTTATGATTAGATATTGACATTTTCCATTAAGTAGGTGGACGTTAAAAAACATAACTAGATTAAGAAATATAAATCGCTTAAAAGCTTTATATTTAAAGCTTTTACGACACTTTACGTAAGTTTACATAGTTGTGTTTAATTGTGCCTACCTACTTAGTTCAACTTCAAAAGAAGTTTAAAGTCGAGGTGTGGAAGACATAAAGTCAAAAAAGCTTAAGTTTCCATTAGTTCAACTTCAAAAGAAGTTTAAAGCAGGATTTGCAAGGCGCGGGAAAAGTGCTTCGGATTAATTTTGGTTTCCATTAGTTCAACTTCAAAAGAAGTTTAAAGTGTACAAACTTTGGCTTATAGAAAAGGAGAAACAAGCTCAAGTTTCCATTAGTTCAACTTCAAAAGAAGTTTAAAGCAACTCTTCTGGGGTTTACTGTTCCTGATGTTGGGAACGTTTCCATTAGTTCAACTTCAAAAGAAGTTTAAAGGCTAGGCTCTGAAAGTTTTGCCCTGTAGTTATTGTACGGCAGTTTTTTGTGGGATAGTAAATTTTCGCCAAATAATTGATAATTCTTAGTAATAAACTCGTGAAGTACAGGCGCCAAACGTATACACAGACAGTGATTTGTGGGATAGAACGAGAGAATCAAGGTTTCAGGCGTTGTGTCTATCCCACAAATGGTATACTAAGTTACATTTTTTTAAGTTAAATCTAAATCTACAAATATCTTAAAGACCGTTAACAACATCCGTGTAATATACTTTTACTACTAACGAGGCGCCAATAACTCAATTAGTTTCAGTAAGTGTTCTTGTCATTTTCAACTTTCTAACAACTGCTGCAAATCTCCATAGTCGTATGGTGGACGTTTACGAATAGCCAAGACACTAACAAGTTTCTCTGATTCATCAATAGTGTATATTATTCGCCAACTGTCTACCCGCAGGCGCCATACAGATGCCTCAAATTCTGGTAAATCAAGCATTTTGCTCCCTGATGGGTAAGGATTTTCGTCTAATTCCTTTATGGAACGCCGAATACGTTGGCGCATATTGCCAGGGAGTTCCTTAAGACTATCAAATGCTTCTGGATTGATATATACACTGTAACTGCTCACTCTAATTCATGCTCCACGTCATCCCATTTTAGATAACCTGCTTGCTCAGGGTTATTTCCTACATTTTTTAATTTTACCAGTTCTTTTCTAGCAATTTGCATATCTTCTAGAGTTTCTAGCCACTCTATAAGAGCTTCCCAGCTATCAGCATCTACTACTGCTAATCGTTTTCCTTTAACAGTAACAAACTGCACCGATTGAAGTGCTTCTATTCCTTTCATACAGCGCACACGCTCATCTTATATAAATCATTTAAATTCTAGCGTAGTGTTATGCTTAGGTGCATGAGGATGCTAAATTGTCCGTTTTGTTGAGAGTTTTTTGGTGGCGGAGCGTTCCCTACATAATATTAAAACAAACAAATCCTAAATTTAAAGGAAGGCGCCAATCTTTTTAGATGGCGCCTATCAATAATTCAAACAAAATAATACTGATATACCATCATTCTAGATAATGGAGTGTGTAAAGATGTGGTCAAATATTAGTTATTGAAATATAAATAGCAACTATTGTTAATAAAGATAAATCGTAATTCCTTAGTATAGGCCTTCTTCGCCTGTGCCAGATAACCTACAGGCGCCGGGATTCAAAATCTCTTGTGGTCTCTGTGGTTAAAAAAAATATATTACTGCACAGCCTGGGAAGGCTGTGCCACAAATCAATCAAATTAATAATGACTTCCTGATTTGCGGTGATGAACTGCGGTAACTGCATTTTGCTGCATAACGGCGCCGTTATCAACGGTTGCGTATATTACCCAGTGGTCGCCACATTCCATGCGTTTATTGACGCTGCACTCTAAATATGCTATTGCATCTCCTAATACTGTACAGCCATTATCAGCAGTGGATGTTTCAAAACCAGCAAAGCGTTCTTCACCAGGTGCAAAGTTTTTACGGAAGTGTTTCATATATTCTTGGTAGTTATTTTCTGCCAAGATATTTAAAACGAATTTGTTTCCTGAATGTAATAGTGATTCTATCGCACGTTCTTTCGCAATAGCCACAGTCAAACCTGGTGGGTTAAATGTAGCTTGCGATACCCAGGCGCCCATCATCGCAGTTGAAACTTCACCAACTTTCGCTGTGAGAACGCATACCGAACCAACAATACGACCAACAGCCTGTTCCACTGGACTAGCAGCAGGTTGAGGTAAGCGCATTTTACGCGCACGTTTTAAAGCTTGGGTAAAGTCAATAGCTGCTTCTTCGCAATCTTTGAGTACTCTATCGGATGGCTTGAATCTTGCGCGTATTGTTTCAAACCCAAATTTGAATCCTGCTTCTTTTAGTTTACCTTCAATTAAATCAAAAGCTTCACCACTCCAGCCATATGAACCAAAGACACCCGCAAGTTTATTGGTATCACCCACAGATAACACTGTACCAAGGGCTGTATGAATAGGTGTAGGAGCATGACCACCAATAGTGGGAGAACCAATAATAAATCCTTCCGATTTTTGCACCGCATCTTTTATGACTTCAGGTTCGGCAAATTCGCAGTTTATCAACTCGACTGCTACACCACCCTTAGTTAAACCCAATGCAATTGCTTGTGCTAAAGTCGCTGTGTTTCCATAAGCAGAAGCATATAATAACGCGACTTTAATCTCGCGTTGTCCAAGCGAACGGCTCCACTCATCGTAAGATTTTATCAGTTCCATTAAACCGTACCGCACCAAAGGCCCATGACCACAAGCTAGCATCCTAACTTGGTAATCAGAAATTTTCTCTAGTGCTGGTTTAATATGACTTGCATTTGGCGCCATCACACTATCATAATAATAGCGTTGGTCTTCCTTAAATTTATCCCAATCTTCATCAAAAATTTCATCACCGCAAACGTGCGCGCTAAATAGTTTGTCAGTGTAAAGAATTTGAGTTTGTTGGTCGTAAGTGCAAAGTCCTTCAGGCCATCTTGGGCTGGGAATTGGTATAAATTTTAATACGTGACCTCTACCTAAATCAAGGTCTTCTTTACCCCGCATCGCTAACACTTTTAAATTCGGGTTAGTAAATGCTGTCTTTAGATATGCGGCGCCTGGTACAGATGTAACAAAAGTTAAATCAGGGCAAATTTCAAGTAATGCCCGCAATGTAGCCATACGGTTGGGGCTAAAGTGACCAATGATTACATAATCAAAGCTCTTTAATTCCAAACACCGCTTAATAGCTTCTTTGTATACTTCAGTAAAAGTTTCAGGAGGTGGGTCAATAATGGCAACTTTATCGGCTTGAATTACATACGAATTTACCGTTGTGCCCCTAGAGAGCGCATATTCAATTTCAAAACGTTGCCGTGTCCAACTGCGCGCGCGTAATACTGTAGTGTCTGTTGCTATTGGCAACACTTGCACATCACGAGGATTGTCGCTCATAGGTTAAGGGATGAGATAAGAGAGTGAGGAATGAGGAGTGAGGAGTGAGGAATGAGGAGTGAGGAATTATAACTCCTAACTCCTAACTCCTAACTCCTAACTTTTAGTAGTAATTTCCAACCTTACGGTGGCGAACTGCGGTGATGCCTTCTTGTTTGGCGACGCGACCTTCTTTGACAGAGCAGTACATAATCCAGTGGTCGCTGCATTCCATGCTGTCAGCTATTTCACATTCTATGTATGCTAATGCGTCAGCAAGAATAGGACACCCGTTTTTTGCTGTTTGGGTTTTAATGTCAGCAAATCTATCGGCGCCGGGATGTAAGCGCTTCAAGAAATGTCTCTTTAATTCTTTGTAGTTGCCTTCTTCTAATACGTTGAGGACAATTTTGTCACCCACTTGCATAAAGGACTCAATCGCGCGGTCTTTGGCAACAGCAACGGTAAACCCTAGTGGTTGTAAACTTGCCTGTGCAACCCACGAAGCGAGCATTGCACTTTTAACACCGTATTTTTGACTAGTAATAATATATAAACCATTACTAATACGACCAAGTGCTTTTTCCATGTTGACATCAAGCGATTTAACTTGCTTGATGTTACGGTCACGAACTAGCATTTGCCCAATATCAATACCAGCTTCTTCACAAAGTTGGTAAGTAGCAGGACTTGGTGTTTCTTTAATTTTAATTGCTGGGAAAGCTTCTTTAATACCTTGTTCAGTAAACTGTCTGCGTAACGAATCAATTGGTTCATCGTCACCACCGAAGGATTCAAAGAAACCAACAAATTGCTTTTCTTTTGCAACAGCTAAGAGCGAACTAATACCAGCTTGGGCAGTAACACTCGTGCTAGGAGGCATACCAATTACTATACCCGACGCGCGTCCAGCAAGTGCTTGAATTTCTTGAACATCAGCAGTATTCAAATCAAGAGCTTCTACACCAACACCCGTTTTAAGCAAACCGTGGGAAATAGCATGACCAAGTTTATCACTATAGCCATAGCCACCTACGAAAAACAAACCAACTGTGGTGTCAGCTTTAGCTTGGACTTGACTCCAGTTGTGATATCTTTCTTTCAAAAAGTCGAGGTGATGGTAAAGTAGCGGCCCGTGTCCATTGGCAATAATCTTGATTTCCCCAAGTTCGCTCATTTTTTTCATTGCATTCAACAATGAGCGCGCGTTTGGACCCATCAAACAATCATAGTAAAAACGGAAGTCAGGTTCAATCGCTTCCAAATCTACATCGAATGTATCATCGCTACAGTAGTGCATTCCAAACGCATCACAGGTAAATAGCGTTTTGGTTTTGTGGTCAAAGCTGAAGATAGTATCGGGCCAGTGTAAATTAGGTGCTGATATGAACTCAATTTCGTGTCCCGAACCTAAATCTACACGGTCTCCAGATTTAACGATTCTTTTACTAAACGGGTCATGAACTAAATTATCCAAAAATTGTAGCGCCACTTTCGATGCTAGCACTGTAGCGCGCGGCGCCAACTGGAGAACGTCTTCCACTAAACCACTATGGTCAGGTTCAGTGTGGCTGACGATAATATAGTCAATTGCCTTTGGGTTAACAAGACTCTTCAGCGTATCTAAATATAAATCGCGGAATTTAACATGCGAAGTATCAACCAAGACAATTTTATCGCCCTTAATTAGATACGAGTTATAAGTCGTACCATTTTGCAGACCGAACTCAATATCAAAGCGGTCGCGGTCCCAATCTAGCGAACGAATCGCTGTAATATTTGGGGCAATTTCAACTGTCTGTATTGTTAGCCGACGTTGAACGTTCTCTGTGAGGGCTACCATGCGTTCTCTCCGAAGCACCTAAATATAGTTGAGCTTTTTCCTTGTTTATATTTTGCTCATAAATATTTTTGTAAAGTTGTGTGAAAGCTTATTTTTCTAAAAAGTCAACTTGTAATCAATGATGCAAATTTTTAGCCGTATTTATCACATCAAAACAGTTAGTATAAATAACTTTAAAACCGAGCATATATTAACATTTCCACATTCAAATATATGTTAAATTATTTCAGCATTTATCATTTTCTTGTGAAACAGGCATCCTGCCTGTACAGTGATATATTTTTTACCACAGAGACGCAGAGAACACAGAGAGAGGATAAATTAAATACCTGCAATTTTATAAACAAATAAAAAAGGCATCCAGAACACTTTGGATACCTTTTCGTTAACTCAAGAAGAAAACATCTAAAATTTAATACATAGTTATTAATTTAAAATAGGATTTAAGCTGCAACTTGTAACGCGCGGTTTTGAATAGTTTGTACGCTGTTGGAGTAAGTTGTAGTAGTAGGAATAGAAGCGCTTCTGTGAGATACGATATCATAAATAGCTTCTAATGCTGACTCGATAGAACCTTGTAACCAAGCGGGATATTTTGAGCAATGTTCACCTGCAAAGAATAAGGTGTTTTGTGGTCTTGCTGCTTCTAAGTAGCTAGCTGTATAATTTTCTTCGTCCCAATGTACTGTACAACCACCTGCGCTCCACTCGTAGTTACCCCAAGCTATTGATGCACTCTCTAGTATCATTCCTGATTGTTGGAGTTCAGGATGTACGTTACTGACTACTTCTTTTACATAGCTGTGACGTTGTTGTTCGCTCATATTACCTAAACGGTCTGCATCATCACCTATTGTGTAGCTTGCTAACATTACACTACCGCGCTCTGGGTTAAATTTTACACTTGGGTAGTAGGTTTGACGAACTCCGGCGCCGCTGAATGATGCTCCACCTTTGATTCCTTGAGATGACCAGAAATTTTCTTTAGTATGAAAAGCTACTTTTGTTGCCGGACAGTATACTGTGTTATTGATAGAGTCGATTTTTCGGCTATCAAATCCTTCTAATTCCATTTTTCTCATTACAGAGAAGGGAATTGTGCAAAGTACGTAGTCGCAACGACGAGTTTGTTTTTGTCCGTTTTCTAAATAGTCAATTTCTGTATAGTTAGAGCAAACACGAATTGCTACTACTGGTTGGTTACATTTGATGGGCGCCTTAATTGATTCTACCAAGCGGTCAATTAAAAGTTGTGTTCCACCTTTAATTTGTAGTAAATTGTGACTGGTTTCTGTTACGATGTCGCCAAGGAACATATCTAACGCTTTGCTGCAACGAGCGCGGAAACCAGGATTTTCTTGAACGAATTTTTGTAAGTCAATAGTTTCGCCGTTGGTGTTAAAATATGGTGCTAAGTCTAAACGTTCCAATTCGTCCATTAAGTGCGAGCGCAAGTCAGAGTCTAAACTTTCACGTAAGCTTCCGGGTGAGATGGTGTTGACGATGGTTTTTAACCATGCTGCGAAAAGCTTTGTTTGTTGGCTGTAGCTTGATATAAATATTTCTGGGTAGCGAGTGCTAAAAAAGTTAGCGGCATCTTTCATGCGGAAGAGATTCCCTTCCATATTCATAAAAGCGTTTTCTTCTTCAAATACTGTCATGAATTTACATAGTTTGTCGCTTAAGCCCATTTCTTTAACATAATGTAATGTATGCTGGTGGGAACTAGGAATACGCATTGCTCCCAACTCTGCATAGGGTGCGTCAGGCTCGTTACTAAAGCGATGTGTCCAAACTCTTCCACCAATGCGTGGACTTGCTTCCATTATATCCACTTCGTGTCCCATGCGCTCTAATTCTCTTGCAGCAACTAATCCAGCGATTCCTGCTCCTAATATTGTAATTTTTTTACCGGGTTCAAAGTTTGCGAATTGAGCCATTTCCAGCATAAATTTGGTGTCCATACAGGTGATACCTCTTAAATAGTGTTCTTGAGTTTGTAAAATTTTGGGGTTTGAATCAGTGAAGAGTGCTTGGTGTTTAGGTTTCAGCCTCTCAACCGCTCATATTTTTAATTACAGTTGGGAATTTGGGTTTATGCAATGCGAAAGGGGGAAAGGAGAGAAATTATTGTATATCAAGGTTTTTAGCCCTTAAGCGCAACCATAGTTCCCGATTTTTTCGCAGGCGGCTGCGGCCAGGAGGCATTCGAGTGGAAGGTAAGCAAGCTGTAAATACTTTTTTCAATCGAATTTTTAGCCAGTATTCTCAAATTCGCTTTGTGAATATAGTTTTTCGTCAGTCAAAGTTTGACAATGCTGTGATTCTCGAAGGACAGGGTGATTTCCGTATCGCAAGCAATCAAAACCCTTATCGGAATCAGTACATCGGTGTACTTGAGGTTGTTGATGGGCGAATTACTCTGATTCGAGAGTATTTCAATCCCTTGATTGAACCTGATTTGTCTTGATATCAGTTTAATTTTTGATAAATCCAATTTGCTTTTGGCTTTGTATATCTGATTGAAAGGCTAAAAACAAAGGAGATAACGGTTATGAAGACTCGTTTTGGTTTAATTCTCGGAAGCATTGCTCTCGCTACTGGCGCCATTGCAACCTTCACGGACATGAATCAGGGTAATTATACTGCTAGTGCAAACCAATTAATAGCGCAAGCACAACCAAGTAATCGTTTAGCTACTGAATTACAAGGTAAACCTGTAATTGTGAAAATTCATGCAGATTGGTGTAGTGCTTGTAGAACAATTGCTCCAATTATCCAAGAAATGCAACAACAATATAATGGTAGAGCAAATTTTGTTGTGTTTGATATCACGAACCAATCTACTATTAAAGCTTCTGTTGCGCGCGCAAGAGAATTAGGACTTGATGGTTTCTTTACTGCGAATAGAACTAGAAATGCGACGGTTGCATTTATTAATCCTGAAAACGGTCAGGTGTTAGAACAGTTTACCAAGAATACTAACCGTGCTGAATATACTCGTGCGGTTAATTCGGCTATTAATCAAGTTTCCAACTAATAACGATTAATTTTTCAATATGGTTCTTCGGGATATTAGTGTATTTGTATTATCGAAGATTCCCGAAGAGCCAAAAAAATTTCTTTTTGGAATGAATCTAATTCAAAAAACGCCTTGTATTAATAATAGAACCTCAAATTTAATGAAGGCGCCTTGAAACAAAAAAATTTTCTCAAATAAATCCAATTCAACTTGAGACTTGTATTAACAATAGAACCCAAAAGAGAAATTAAGGAGACATAATCATGAAAGGTCTAATATTTGCTGGTTTAAGTGCATTTTTAATGTCTACAAGTGCTATTGCTGCTTCCCAACCCACTTTCGCGACAACTGCACAAGTGCGTTTAAACGAAACTAGTTCCTCTAAAATTGAGAAAGCACCTACATCTAATTCTACAACAACTCTTCAAATTTTACCTAATGCTTTAGTCAATTTAGCGTACCAAGGACGTTTTAGTAATCAAGGTATTCCAGGACATGCAGGATTATTAAACGCTTATGCTTCAGGACGAGTTAGAGCAACAAACTTGATACAAGCTGCTATCGATACAGGTAGATTACCCGCTGAGACTTTATCGAATAGTAACTATGTAAGAAATGTTGAGTCTAGATTAGCTTCTTTGAGTAAAGTCTAAATACTGGTGTCGAAAAAAAATTCATTCTCGTGGAATGGGCATCCTTGCCCGTTCCATACCAACTAACTTCACCCTTGTATTAACAATATAACTACACATAAGGTAAAGCAACCATGATTTCCAACAAACAAGCAGGCGCCTTAGTTACCACATCTAAAAAACGTTTATCAAAGTTTCAAATATACGCTGCGCTTTTTGTTGGTACTATCTTACTTGTACTTGTATCGCCACATTTTAGCAATATATATGATAGTCTAGCAAATGTTGTTGCTCAAATCGAGGCGCCTTATCAAAAATGGTTAGAGCAACAAAACACTAGTAACCCAACAGTTATAATTCCTCTAGCTTTTTTGGGTGGCTTAATTGCAAGCATTTCTCCTTGTATTTTATCATTGCTTCCTGTTAATCTCAGCTATATTGGCACATTAAATATTAACTCTCGACGGGATGCTGCTTTTAAAGCTGGTCAGTTTGTTTTGGGTGTGGTGACAATATTTAGCTTACTTGGTTTATTTGCATCATTTGCATCTGCTGTATTAGTAGACTATCGCGGACATATAAATGTTGTTGTTGGCGCCATAATTCTACTGATGGGGTTAAGTTTCTCTGGATTATTTCATTTACCTATACCCCAAACTAACTTCTCTTTACCTGTAAAAGGTCCCTATGGAGTTGGGTTAACCTTTGCTTTGGTTAGTTCACCTTGTTCTAGTCCTGTACTTTTTGCGGTTATCGCTGCTGCTGCGGCAACAGGTTCTCAAGTTGTAAGCACAGTAACGATGGTTGCTTATGGTTTAGGTTATACGGCAGTACTTTTCTTCGCTAGTTTGTTTGCTGGACTCGTTAAACAAAGTCGTACATTATTAACGAAATCTGATGTAATTATGCGATTTGGAAGCGTTGCACTCATCCTAGCTGGTGGATATTACTTGTTTACTGGAATTGGTTGGTTTTTGTGATATGAAACTATATAAGTGCGAAACACAAGCATTGCAGGGTTGGCAACTATTAACTAATTCTGAGCAAATGAATTTATCTAACCAGACTGATACAGAGGTTTATACTGCGTTACAATCGGGAAACCAGCAAGCTTTAGGTGTAATTTATGACCGTTATGGAGATGCTGTTTATCGTTTGGCGTTACGAATGTTGGGTAATCAAACTGAAGCAGAAGACTTAACACAAGAAGTTTTTTTAGCCTTTTGGAAGGGCGCCAGTTATGACCCAAGTCGCGGTTCAATGGTAGTGTTTTTAATGACTATAAGCAGGTCGCGCGCGATTAACCGCTTAAACCAAAAACGTTCACAGCAACAACTTACTGAACGATTCAAACATAATACTCCTGAACATTATGTAAATAATACGATGGAAAAAGCCACATTCAACGAAATTCAACAGCGTGTAGCTGAAGCATTAAAAGAGTTACCCGATTCACAACGTCAAATTTTAGAAATGGCTTATTATGATGGTCTTAGCCAATCACAAATTACTCAACAGTTAAATATACCGCTTGGTACAGTGAAAACACGGTCACGCCAAGGACTTTTAAAATTGAGAAAACTTTTAAATGACCTGGTGGAATAATTATGGAAAATATGGAAAGAGAAACAATAGAAGCAATGCTTGCTGGTTACGTATTGGGTGATTTAAGTCCAGAAGAAGCTGAACAGGTACGGCAATATTTAATACTTCACCCTGATTTAGTTGCAGAAGTTCGCAGCTTACAAACAACTTTAGCGCTACTTCCTTTGTCTTTGAACGAAACCGAGACAACGTCAAATAATGCTCCTTCTTCACTACGCGCGCGCATTCTCAACGCAGTAGAAAGCGAAGCACAAATTTCTCAACCCGCTTCTACATCTAATGTACTACCCTTTCCCCAATTAGAGCGTCGAAACCAATTTAATCGAAGACAAAAAACTTGGTACGTTATAGCTGGAAGTATTGCTGCGATATTAGTTGCCTCTTTGGGATTGCAAAATTATCGTTTAACTCAGCAACTAGCAGCAGTTGAAACGAATATGTCTCAACGAGAACAGGAAATAGCTTCATTACAACAACAATTACAAGCGTCAAAACCTAATTCATCACCATACCAACAAGTTGTAAACTTATTAAATCAACCTTCTAACCGCTTTCTTGCAGTTAAAGGAACGGCGCCACAAATGCCAGCTAGTGGTAGTTTAGTAATAGTACCTACTAAACAAACAGCACTTTTAGCATTACAAAATTTACCTCCTTTACCTCAAGGGAAAGTATATCGAATGTGGGCATATGTTGATGGAGCAAAGGTAGATTGCACTCGATTTATACCGGACGCTAATGGTAAAGTTACGCAAACAATTCCTTTAAAGAATTGGGGCACCACTACTTCTGTTATAGTCACAATTGAACCAGAAGTTGGAATTACACAACCAACTGGACAACAGGTCATGACGGGTAGCGTTACTATTTAAGGCGCCTGGTCTCTTAAGTAGAGACTGGGCTTTTACCTATATTAGGAGGCGCCACTCCATCAAAAACCCTTATAGTCAAGGTATCTCCAAAAAATTTTGATAAAAATCTGGAATTATATAAAACACTTCGGTATCTAGAACCATAAGTCAATTCAACCACAAAACTTTAAGGAGTTATAGATATGCAAACACTTGATAAAGAACAACTTACCCCTTGCCACAGAATGCCAGTTTTACGCCGTGACGATAAACAAAAATCACCCTCTGAAGCTGTAAAGCTCTTACAACAACGCTTACAACATTATGGTTTTAGTACATTAAAAGTTGATGGCTTCTTCGGTAAGAAAACAGAAGATGCAGTCAAAGACTTCCAAGGCAGAAGCGAAGACCCTTCATTCTCTGTAGATGGAATAGTTGGTCCTCTGACATGGGAAGCGTTAGGTACATGCATAATTATTACCGCATAACTAAAAAGTGATGCTTTAAATTACGTATAAATTCTGTTTTAAATATTAACTTAAATACTAAAAAACCTGACTTCAATTAATGTAAAGTCGGGTTTTTTTAATTCAAAAGCCTGTTTCAAACAAATTACCTTTTAGGCAAGATTTGAGTATGAAATTATAGAACCATTTTTCTCCGCGTTATATTTTATTAATTTTTCAGTTACAAACTCTTTAACAACAAGCGGTAATGTGAAAAGATAATCTTTTTCCTCTATCGATATATGTAAGGCTTTATCGATTAAACATCGTTCTTGTAAGCACTCTAAAGCCTCTAGCAATTTTTGTGGCGTAACTATTGGCAATATACTTTTTTGTATTTGAGAAAATGAAGCAGGATGATTCGACGCTAACCATTCTATAACTTGCTTCTCTGTATTTGATAAGCGGTTAACGTGTTCTCTTATCAAATCATAAATTTCACCAAAGACTAAAGTTCTTGGGTTGAGAAACTTTGCAATGTAGCCATTAAATAACTTCTGAATAGTAGTAGAAGCAATATTTAACATAAGTGGATTACCTGCATAGAAATTGACTAGTTTTTCCCACTCGTGCGGTGAACCAATAAAGAAACCCTTGGCTTTAAACATTTCTTGTATCTCCAATACTTGCAAACCCTTTAGCATTAACGAACGAACGGGTAAAGTATCACCTGTCATTTGCCCAATTCCTTTGGGTTTTTCACGACCAATTAATATCAAGCAGCTTTGATGCGGCGCCTCTCCGACTCGTTTGAAAAGTTTACCATAGGCTTCATAACCTTCACAATAGCATCCGCTATCATCGCAAAATGAAGCGTTTTGCAGAATTTTTTCTACATCGTCTAACACTAGCAAACAGCGATTAACTCGTAGATAATGTATTAATCTGGAAATTAATGCATCTACATTTTCTGGCAAGCTAGCTTCGTGTCCATTTGACAGGAATTGAATCAGTTCAGTTAACATATCTTTGAACGATAACCCACTACCAAAACTTTTATAAATCACAAACTCAAATTTATCTTGAATTTTATGAGCTAACTTTACGCTTAGGTAAGTTTTACCTATCCCACCCATACCTAACAACGTTACCAAACGGCAATTATCTTCTATGATAAATTGCTTCAGAGTTACCAGTTCTAATGTACGCCCATAAAAAACAGAGACATCTGGTACTTCACCCCAATCTAGTTTTCGCATTGAGTGCTGTTTCCCAGTATCGTCTGATGAACACCATGCTGTCTCGGAATCAGACGGTTGATAATAATCAGTTGGCGCCAAAGATATATTAAAAGTCTCAAAGCAGGTACTTAGGGTTCGTTTATCTACCCTAGCTTTACAAGTGTATATCTTCACTAAAGTATGAGGGTCTAAACAAGTACGTTCGCTCAAAGTATTAAGAGTGTAGCGAATTCCATTGTTATCTTGAATTTCTGACTTCGATGTTGCTGCTTGGAGCCTTTTTAATCCTTGGTTCGTCAAAATGACTCCGCGCCGACGTTTCTGTTGCTTAAATTCCTTCATTGACAGACCTCACGCTAATTCAGATTTTGCCATTCAACTCTTAGTCGTTGAACTTTCCTCTCTCGAACTAAAAAATAGTACAAGTGTGTATAAATAAATTTTTCAGGTACACTTTATAAGTATCTCTCAATACATGCTGGGTGCCACTGATTTTAATTTATGCAGTTTATACCTGATATAAAAATATAGAAAATAAAATACACCGTCACTTAGTCAGAGTAATAAGTATATTTTAATACTCAAATTACCAAAAACCGATAATTATATTTCTACTCAAATATATAATTACTCCCTTCCCACTACAAGATTACATATAAATTATTCTTTCTTTGCGTCCTTTGCAGTTCATTGATTTCAGTATCTTTGAGCGTGAAGGAAGCATAGATAAATAAATATGATAATTCTGACAATAAAGAATAAATTATAAAGTATAAAAAAATACTTATTAGTTTTTTGTCTATTTGGAGCCAAGTGTAAAAAAATTGAAAATCTTAAGTTCCTGCTAAAGATACCAAACTTCCATTGCTTATTGCTGGTCATAAGCGCAAACTAAATTTAACTGCTCTTTGCATTGATAGTGGTTGATGTCATTAATGTTGAGAAGTTTCAAGATTGCCGAGTTCTTTCACGAAATCGAAATCTAATGCCAAAGCAACTCATTATAAATAATGATGCTAACCATATAAAGAGCAACAATCGTCACTAATGCAAAAGTAATTATCATTACAAGCATTATACGGTGAACAGTTCAGAGTTTTAGCATTATCTCTTGAGGAGAATAGAACAATGTCAGAGAACAAAAAAGAATTTAACTTGCTACCTAAGCAACCTGCACCAGTTCAACGTCAAACTCCAGGCTTCAACCAAGACCTGTCAGAAGAACTATCAGAGGAAGTTTTAACAGGTGCAGGTCAAGGAGTAGTTCCCAGCTTTATTTGTATAGACACTGGACTTCCATGCGGAATTCCCTTTGCAGGTAGCGATGCTGAATAAAATTCCCAATTAACCCTCATGTTTTCTCTATTTCCGCTATTTGGAGAATGCATTGAAATTCTAGAAGTCCAACTGCGGAAGTAGAAAGCAAATTCATTAGTCAAAAGACAACATTAGTTAAATGCCTTAATTTGGCTAGGAGAAAAAACATGGAAGAAAAGAATAAAAATTTGCTGCCTAAGCTTTCTGAACCTGTAGTGCGTTTATCACCTGGAGCTAATCCCAATTCTTCAGAAGAATTATCTGAAGAAGAATTGACTGGAAATTGGGGTGTTTATCAAGCAGGAATTGACGCATCAATTTTCTGCCTCCAGCAATCGAATTGTTTACAACCCTTTGCAGGCGATAACGCTGAATAGTGTCATTAAGTAGAGAAAAAGTAGGAGAAAGAGACATGAAAGATAAAAGCAACGGTTTCTTACCCAAGATTTCTGAACCAGTAGTACGTTTACCTCTTGGAGTAAATCCAAATCCAGATGATGAACTCTCTGAAGAAGAACTTACGGGAAATTTTGCATCTAGCCAAGGAGGTATTAACCCATCTAGTCTAGCTATTGGATGTGTACTTGCTTTATGCTCTCCTTTTGCCGGAGATAGTGCTGAGTAGCAAATTTCAGTAGATAAGCCAGCAATCACAAATTTTTAGAGCTTTTTGAGTTAATTCGCAAGTATTTACTTGCGAGTTAACTTGTGATAAACAATACACTTTAATCAAAGTTGAATGACAGATGTAACAAAAATCCCAGGACTTCAAAAACTATGGCAGAAAACCCAAGGAGACTCACAGATATGCGTTGCAGTTCTTGATGGGTTAGTTGATAGAGCTAATTCTTGCTTTGATGGCGCCAACTTAACACAATTGCCAACTTTAGTGCAGGGTGAAGTAAACCCTGAAGGGATGATGTCAAAGCATGGCACTCATGTTACTAGCGTCATCTTTGGTCAGCATGGTTCTTCTGTATGGGGAATTGCACCTCAATGTCGAGGTCTAATTATACCCGTTTTTGCTGATGAAGGTCGTAGGCTTTCTCAACTCGATTTATCCCGTGCTATTGAGAAAGCTGTCTTAAATGGCGCCCATATTATAAATATCAGTGGGGGGCAACTTACCGATTATGGTGAAGCAGAAGATTTACTCTCAAAAGCAGTCGATTTATGCGAACAAAGCAATGTCTTGATTATTGCGGCAGCGGGTAATGATGGCTGTAAATGCTTGCACGTTCCAGCAGCACTTCCAATGGTTCTTGCAGTAGGTGCAATAGATAACTTGGGCAAGCCAATGGAATTTAGTAACTGGGGAGACGCTTACCAAACCCAAGGAATTCTTGCTCCCGGAGAAGATATTCCAGGCGCCAAACCAGGAGGGGGTGTCACCAAATCTAGCGGTACTAGTTTTGCTAGTCCTATCGTTTCTGGAGTAGCAGCTTTACTTCTAAGTTTACAAATTCAACATGGAGAAAAACCAAACCCTCATAAAGTCAGAGATGCCATTTTAAATAGTGCTTTACCTTGTGACAACGAAGACGTAAATCATCATTGTTTAGCAGGAAAACTAAATATTTTAGGTGCAACATATCTACTTCAAGGAGAAAAGATGTCTGAGCAATTATCTGAGCAATTAGAAGCAATTGAAGCAGCCGCATGTGGTTGTGGTGGAACCAATAACGATGAAACTGTTACGGAAGAAATACCAGAAACCTTGCCCTTACAGCCACAGAAAGTAAACATGGAAGCGATAAGACCACAATATAGTTCATCTACAAATTCAGCAAATTTCGTTATGCCTAGCACAAACTTAACTAGCCCAACTTCACATTATATTACTCCTAGTCAATCGAATGATAATGGAACAAGCTTAGTCTATGCTTTAGGGGTTTTGGGGTATGATTTTGGAAGCGAGGCAAGACGCGACTCTTTCAAACAGCTAATGCCGGGAGTAGAAGTTAATATCCCTGGCGCCGACCCGCAAGCACCACCAACATGTAGAGTAGTTCCCGCTCATCCCTACGATCCCCGTCAGATGGTAAAGTATTTACGGCAAAGTCCCTCAGAAGCTAAGTCTTTAATTTGGACTTTAAATTTGGAACTAACTCCTATTTATGCTATCGAACCTGTCGGACCGTTTGCTAGTAATGTTTATGCAATTTTGCGAGAACTTTTAGACGGACAGACGCTAGCAGAAGACAACGACAACTATATAGAACGGATAAGTGTACCTGGACGACTAACAGGCAAAACAGTTAAGCTTTTTTCCGGACAAGTAGTTCCCGTTATTCAACCTGAAAATGAACGAGGAATCAATGGCTGGGAAGTTAATGGCATTATTAATGCAGCTTTGGAAGCATTACCGATAACAGATGAAGAAAAACGGCAGAAGATTAGGGATACTGTTGAAAACTTTCTTAATCGTATTTATTACGATTATCGAAATCTAGGAACAACTTCTCAAGACCGTGCGCTGAATTTTGCTGCAACTAATATAATTCAAAATGTTCGATCTGCATCTAGAACAATTGAAAGTGGTATGGAACTAGATAGCATCGGAGTCGAGAAAAGCCCATTTTGCCGCTTAGATAGCGATTGTTGGGATGTGAAAATCAAGTTCTTTGACCCAGAAAACAGGAACAGAGCAAGACAAGTATTCCGTTATACTATTGATGTCAGTGACATTTCCCCAGTGACATTAGGCGAACCCAAACGATGGTCTGCACCTGATTAATTTGTCAATCACTATTAGCTTTACCCAAAATATGAGACTTCCAAAACAAGCACACCCAGTTAAAAGACCTGATCTTCTTATTCCCCATGAAGTAGTTGATATTATCAACGGCAGAGAAGAAGATTTGGCAAAAATTCTTCTTGATTTGATGCACGGCGCCAACTTTAACGACCCACCTGCATATCAATACAGAAGCTATAACCATCTTAAGTCTTCCCGCCGTAAAAATTAGTACATATACAATTGAGGGAAATTATAAATGTCATTTACCACCACTAACAATGGCGAAAAAACAACTAAAACAACCTTGCATTCAGTGCTTTTGTTTAATCAACCAGAGGCACACTTATACATACCTTCGGATATCTCTTACTTAGAAAGTAAATTTACCATCGAAGCTTGGATTTATTCTACAATTAATTTTGGTACTGCGATAATTTTGGCAGAGGGTGACAACATTTTTTATTTGGAAGATAACCAGTTAAAGTTTCAAAAAAAATCAAGTGGAGAAACTATCTCTTCTGCAAGAGATAGCATCATACCCAATACTTGGAACCATGTAGCTGTATCAAAATCAGGAAATAAACCAGGAGAAACTCAACTTTACATCAATGGTAAGCAAAATGATAACCAAGGTGTAATTTCTAAGTTAAGTGCTGGTAAAGGAATTTATATTGGTGTACATCCATCGAGTGCAGCACATCAATCTTTTCAAGGAAAAATTAGCGAAATTAGACTTTGGAATATACCTCGTTCTCAGGTTGATATTGAGAAAGATTTGCACAATCGTTTAGTTGGTAACGAACCAGGATTAGTTGGTTATTGGTCTTTGTCTGAAAATTCTGGCAATACAGTTTACGATAAAACTCAAAACGCCAAGAACGGAAATATTTACAATGCAGTTTGGAGCGAATCTTTAATTCCACTTGCTTGTAGCTTAGACCCCAAAGAACGACTTTTAAATTCTAATAAAATCGAGGACTATGCATATTTGTTCTCCAAATTGTATGAGTCTCAAGCTCCAAAACAAAATGTGTTTTTCCGAAGAGGTCGCATTTGGCATTAATTTTAGCATTAATATCTACAAGCTTGGTGAGAACTAATGAAGACACCACAAATAAAACCTCATTTTCGTGTTGAGATTGTTGAACCTAAAAACGTGTATTTGTTGAGCGAGCATTCAACGCACGCTTTTACAGGGAAACTTTATTGTCAACTTGCCCCCCTTCTCAATGGCAACCATACTATTGATGAAATTATAAGCAAGCTAAGAGGGCAGGTAGACACTAACCAGATCGACTATGCTCTTAGTCGTCTTCAAGCTAAAGGTTATCTTACCGAAAGTGTTTGCGAACTTACCCCTGAAGCTGCTGCTTTTTGGAGTTTACTAAATGTTGACCCATCAGTTGCTAACCTTAAATTGCAGCAAACTCCTGTTTCTGTGGTTTCTGTTGGTAATGTTGCTACCCATCCGTTAATCGAGACTCTTACACAGGTAGGAATTCAAGTTAGACAATGGGATGCAAGCTTACTCCAGTCTGTAAATAATTCTTTACTTGTAGTCCTAACTGATGACTACCTGCAAGCCGATATAAAAGAAATCAATCAATTTGCCCTAAAATATCAGCAACCTTGGCTACTTGTTAAACCTGTAGGCGCCGTTTTATGGTTGGGACCTATTTTCAATCCCCAAAAAACTAATCCTCAAACAGGTTGCTGGGAATGTCTTGCTCAACGTTTAAGAGGAAATAGAGAAGTTGAAGCCTCTATTTTACGACAAAAAAAACAGCAAAATTCTTCTAACTTACTTGCTTGTCTTCCAACTCCTCACGCCGCTATTTCCTCTTCTTTTCAAACTGCCTTAAACTTAACAACTACAGAAATAGCTAAATGGATTGTTAAAGATAAGCATTCAGAGGGCGCCGAAACAACTTTTCCAACTTTAGAGGGTAAAATTATTACCTTTGACCAAACAACTCTAGATGTACAAACTCATATTCTCAAGTGGCGCCCTCAATGCCCATCTTGCGGCAACCCCAATCTACTTAGCGAACGCTTTTCTCAACCTGTTATTCTCAATAAGAGCAAAAAACTATTTACTAGCGATGGTGGACATCGTGCTTTTTCTCCTGAACAGACTGTTAATAAATACCAACATCTTATCAGTCCAATTACAGGAGTAGTTAGTGCCCTAATTCGCGTTTCTGACCCCAATAACCCTTTATTGCATACCTACAGCGCAATTCACAGTTTTGGAACTTCTTATAATCTATATAGTTTGCGCCGTTTCCTACGTCATAAAAGTGCAGGCAAAGGCAAAAGCGATAGTCAAGCTAAAGCAAGCGGTATGTGCGAAGCTATCGAACGTTATTCGGGAATATATCAAGGAGATGAGCCAAAAATAAAATGTACTATATCTGATTTAGGAGATAAGGCAATTCACCCAGCACAATATTTGCATTTTAGTGCCAATCAATACGCAAATCGTAAAGAATTGAACGAAAAGAATATTGTTGCCCATGATTGGATTTGTGAACCCTTTGACGAAAACCAAGCCATTGAATGGACTCCCGTTTGGTCTTTAACCGAACAAACCCATAAATATCTTCCTACAGCCTTGTGTTACTACGATTACCCGCTTGAGAAAGAAAATCGTTTTTGTATTGGTGACTCAAACGGTAATGCCGCAGGCAATACCCTCTCTGAAGCAATTTTTCAGGGATTTATGGAATTAGTCGAACGGGATAGCGTGGGAATTTGGTGGTACAATCGTCTGACTCGTCCTGCTGTAGATTTAGCCAGCTTTGATGAACCTTATTTACTAGAGTTACAAGATTTTTATCGAAGCAACAATCGAGAATTATGGGTACTAGATTTAACAGCAGATTTAGACATTCCTGTATTTGCTGCTGTCTCTCGTCGTATTGATGGTAAAGAAGAAAAAATTATTGCTGGTTACGGCGCCCATTTTGACCCCAAAATTGCCATTTTACGGGCAGTAACGGAAGTGAATCAATTTGGAGCAAGTATCGATGATAGGGATATAAGTCAAGCAGACAGTGAAAGACAACAATGGCTAGCTTCTTCAACCCTTAAAAATCAACCTTACTTGGCGCCTAATACTCTACTTCCACTCAAAACTTACCAAGATTATCAACAACGTTGGAGCGACAATATCTATGACGACGTATTAACTTGTGTAGAAATTGCCAAAAAAGCAGGTATGGAAACTTTGGTACTCGACCAAACTCGCCCTGATATAGGTTTAAGTGTCGTCAAGGTCATTGTACCAGGATTACGTCATTTCTGGTCGCGGTTTGGCGCCGGACGGTTATACGATGTACCTGTAAAAATGGGTTGGTTGTCGGCGCCACTCACAGAAGAACAAATGAATTCCACACCAATGCCGTTTTGAGAGTGCTGAGTGCTGAGTGCTGAGTGTTGAGTAAATTTTGGTACACCTTATTGTTTAGTAGGAAATGAGTAAAATGAAAAATAAAACTTTGTTACCAGTAATTGCGGCGCCTGTACAACGTACACTAATCAATTTCACAACTCCAAATAGTTGCAGCCAAGGCAACGTTGAAGCGGCAATTTATTATCCCGGAATAACAATACCCGGTATACCTTTTGCTTCCGATGACGCTGATTAAAATCTAAATGTAGAGACGTAATATATTACGTCTCCACATATTACGTCTCCACATATTACATCTCCACATATTACGCAAATTATTTATTTAAACCCAATCTTAATATTTAAACTGATATGCCTGACCTATCTACAATTCCAGGTTTCTCTGAGCTACAATCGCTTACAAAAGGTAATCCTAACATTCTCGTTGCTGTTCTTGATGGTTCAGTTGATTTAGAACGTGCCTGCTTTCAAGGAGCAAACCTTACTAAAATAATTCCTTACTGGCAAGAAGAAGTCAAAACCTATCCAGACGACTTAGCAATTTTTCTAGAAATAGAAAATAACAGCGACTTGGATGACGAGACTAAAGCTGAAAAATTAGCAGCAGCAATTCCTGACCCTAATACCCGCGCGCGTCTCCATTTTGCTTTCCACGCTACACATATATCTAGTACAATTTTTGGTCAGCCTGGTTCACCAGTTGAAGGAATTGCACCTAACTGCATGGGTATTAATATTCCTATCGAAATGAGTGGAGATCAGGGAGAATTTATTTCACCCCTTAATCTTGCCCGTGCCTTTGACCTTGCTTTATCTAAAGGCGCCAACATTATACACTGTGCTGCTTGTCATCCCACTCAAACTGGAGTTTCCGACCATCTAATAGAATATGCGGTACGGCAGTGTCAAGAAAATAACGTGTTGGTTATTGCTCCAGGGGGTAATGATAAAGGTGAATGTTGGTGCATTCCCGCTTTGTTACCTGGTGTTCTGACCGTTGGCGCCATGAAAGATAATGGGCAGCCATTTAAATTTAGCAACTGGGGAAGCAACTACCAATCTCAGGGAATTTTAGCACCTGGTGAAAATATTTTGGGCGCCCAGCCAGGAACAGATATTCCAGTACGTAAAAAAGGCACTAGTTGCGCCGCACCAATAATTACGGGTATTGCAGCGTTACTATTGAGCCTGCAAATACAAAAAGGTGAATCCATAAATCCAGAAGCAGTGCGTAATGCAATTCTTAATAGTGCCATACCCTGTAAACTAGAAGAAGTCGAAGAAGTAGAGCGTTGCTTACGTGGTAGAATCAATATCCCTGGTGCAGTAGAACTATTGTTTAGTGGTCAATCTAGAAAGAGTTTTAATACAAGTACACATATAAATACAAATAACCAACATTCAAACCCAAATTCATCATCACCACCAGGTCTAGTATTACAATCAATTGAACTATTACAAGCTACTAATGTTGTTACAGATGCTGTTATAAGTAATGCTGTTACAGCCAGTGCCGCACGTTCCAATCTAGTATATGCATTAGGTACAAGCCTTAGTTACGACTTTGGAACAGAAGCCAGACGCGACACATTCAAACAGCAAATGCCTGGAGTGACAGTAGATATTCCAAGTATAGAAGGGCAAACACTGCCATTATCTACAATAGTTCCCCCTAATCCCTATGACGGATGCCAGATGGCAGATTATTTAAAACAAAATCCCTTAGAAGCTAAATCCTTGATTTGGACATTAAACCAAGAGTTAACACCTATTTATGCAGTTAAACCAGTAGGTGCCTTCGGTAGTGATGTTTATAAAATGTTTCAAGAAATATTAGCATGGGGAACACTACCAAAAGACCATGAAGATTACATTGAACGAGTAAGTATACCCGGACGCTTAACAGATTATGCTGTTGAGTTATTTTCTGGACAAATAGTGCCTGTAATTGAAGTTGATACAAAGCGCGGTATATATGCTTGGAAAGTAAACTTGTTAGTTAATGCTGTTTTGCAGTGCATTCTAGAAGAAGGAACAGAAACGCAACAAACAATCCGTTCTAACCTTACAAGCTTTCTTAATCGTATTTACTACGACTTTGTAAATCTAGGTCAGACATCGCGCGAGCGAGCATTAAATTTTGCAGCAACCAACACCTTTCAAGCTGCTTCTGCCTTTGCTCAGGCAATAACTCGTGGCATGGAACTAGATAAAATTGAAGTAGAAAAAAGTCCTGTATGTCGTTTAGATAGCGACTGTTGGGAAGTTAAGCTAACGTTTTTCGACACAGAAAACAATCAGCGTGCTTGCAAAATATATCATTTCACCCTTGATGTCAGCGATAAAATACCTGTCACCTTGGGAAAAATGCACTCATGGTCAATACCTTATTACAGGGATAATACCTAAAAAACTCTCTTTTATAAGCTTATGATTTATCCATTCTTAACACTTTCTCTTAAACCAGAAATCCTTCTCATCCAAGAAAACGACAATATTATTCTACAATCTGCTAATCGCAAACTAACTTTTCATCATCCACTTTCAGAATTAAAATCGGCTTTAAATTTACTAAAAAATTCAAATAATACAGTCGTCCAGCTTCGAGAATTAGTAGAAACAAATGGAAATGGAATTGAAGCGGGTAATAAATTTGAAAATTATTTAGATAAACTAATAAATCTAGGCTGGATTTGTTTTTCGCTTCCCATTGCTAAAGCAATTCCAATGACAGAACATTACGAATTCAATATATCTACTATTGATTGGCAACAAGAATCATTTACTCTATCTCGCTTTGCTTATTTGCACTGCTTTGCTGGAGAACTGTTATTAGAATCTCCTCAATCTAAAGCTAAAATAATTGTACATGATTGGCAAGGCGCCGCTTTGATTGCAAAATTATCTAAGCCTCATACCTTAGCACAATTAATATTAGAAACATCACACATACCGGAAATTACACAAGAAACAATACAACAATTTATTATTTTACTTTCTATTACCAACATGCTAGCAGTATCAGAGAATTTTCATTTGATGCAATGGGAATTTCACGACTTGCTGTTTCATAGCCGTAGCCGAAATGGTAGACATAATAATCCAGTTGGAGGAACATTCCGTTTTTACGACAAAATAGAGCTTATGCCACTAACAAAAGCTCCTATGAGTGACAAAATACTTAAATTATATCAACCACAACTTGAAGACTTAGCTAAGACAGATATTTCTTTAACAACAGTTTTAGAATCGAGAAAATCAATTCGTGAATACAATCAAAAAGCACCAATTACAATTGAACAATTAGGGGAATTACTTTATCGTTGTGCAAGAATAAAAGAAGTAATGGAAACGAAAATGGGTAAATTGAGTAGGCGCCCGTACCCAAATGGTGGTGCAATGTACGAATTAGAAATTTACCCTGCTATTAACTGTTGTGAAGGAATAAATTCGGGATTATATCACTATCAACCTTTAGAACATACATTATACCATATTTCTGAATCAAATCAAAAGGTTGAAAGATTACTTAAAGATGCTTGGTACTCAAGCGGACAGCAAGATACACCCCAGGTATTATTAGTAATAACAGCAAGATTTGGGCGCCTATTTTGGAAGTATCAAGCATTAGCATATGCCTTAATTTTAAAACATGTCGGTGTGTTATATCAAAATCTATACTTAACAGCAACTGCAATGAATTTGGCGCCCTCCGCATTGGGAACAGGTAATTCCGATTTATTTGCTGACATTACAGGTATCGAATACTACGAAGAATCTTCTGTAGGAGAATTTATGTTAGGTTCAAGAAAATAATCGAGATGGCTCTTCTAAACCATGCCAAACTATTAATCCTGTTAAACCAATAAATAGCGCGGATAAAAAACCATTCCCCATATAACCGAACTGTGCGTATGCAACACCCGCAGCGATACCACCTAGTCCTCCACCAAGTTGCCCAACTGCTACAACTAAACTCATTAAAGAACCACGTTGATGTTCAGGGACAAGTGTAGTTAAAAGCGCTTGCAAAGGACTTAAACGTAATGCTAGTAATATCATGACTAAGAAAAATACAGCATAGGCTGATAATGTGCCTGTAATAATAAAAGGCGCCGCAGTAAACACAACAGCAGATGTTGCACAAGAAGCTATAATTATAGGCTTACGACCTATCTTGTCAGACCACCGACCAGCTTGTGGTCCAACTAATATATTTGCTATTCCTCCCACCATAAATAATGTAGCGGTTGCTGATGGTGTCATTTGAAATTCTTTTTCTAACCATGTAGGAAAAAATACCACGAAAGTAGAAACGGCAAATAACATTGTCGCATAGGCGCCTGCTGCACTTCTAACTTTTGCCTCCTGTAACAACACCCAATAATTATTCAATGCACTTTTAACAGACAACCTTTCTTCAAGACGTTTAATAGGAGGTTGAGGAATAATGATAAAAATCAGAAAGAACGAAACTGCTGCAATAAGGGCAAAGAGAAAAAACGGCGCCCTAAACCCATACCTTTCAGCTAATATTGTCCCAACGGGTACTGCAACTACTTGACCAAAAGCAAAACCACTCATTACCCATCCGTTTGCCCATCCTCGTTTTTCATAAGGAAAATAATCTCCAACATACGCAACTGCTACACCCGTTAAAATACCTCCAGAAACTCCGGCGCCAATACGCACCGTCAACAAAGATACAAAATCATTAGCAAAACCGTGCATTAATAACATCATTGCCATTAAACTTGTGCCAGCTAACAACACAGGTCGTCTTCCCAAATGGTCAGATACAGGGCCAACAATAATTGCAAATAATGATAGTGCAACAGAATAACCAGTAACTAAACTGCCTTGCCAAGCTTCAGGTATATTCAACGCTTCACCAATACGTGGCAAAATAGGCGCCACTATAGTCGCTTGGCTGCTAGAAGCTAATACCATTAACCACAATGCCAAAATAACTAATAATGCTGGAGGTTGACGTTTTGCTAATTTCATGCTTTAACCCCCATTAATAAATTACTATAAGCTTGTAACTGAGCTTTGCGTGAAAAGTGAAGTTGAATCTTATCTCTTAGAGAGTCGCGAAGCTGTTGATAATTCGATGGAGTATTAAATAACTGAACTATTTTTGCTGCCATTGCTGTTGTATCACCAGGCGCCGATAATAATTTAGCAGGCATATCAAAATCTAAAATAGCCATAATCTCTTCTAGACCACCGCAGTATGTACCCACAACAGGAACTTCACAAGCCATTGCTTCGAGTGCTGCTAAACAGAATGACTCAGATTCACTTGTAACTAATTGCAAATCAGTAACAGCTAACCAACGCACAACTTCCTTTGGAGAAACGGCGCCTAAAAAAATCACTTCATTCCCTACTCCTAATTCTTCTGCATACTCGCGCGCTTTAGTATAGTTTGGCCCATTACCAATCATTAACAACCTAGCTGGTACACCTGCACCTCTCACATGCGCTAACACCGAAATAGCATCCAAAGGACGTTTAACATCGCGGAAGTTAGAAACATGACATAAATTTAAAGTATCAGAAGGCGCCGCTATCCATTTACGGAACGGATGAAACAACTCTAAATCAATCGCATTATGAATTACTATTGGGCGCCTTGGTAGAGAAAATACTTGCATTGCTTGTGAAGCCAGTGAATTTGATACAGCAGTTACGCAATTACAAGCTAAAATACAATCTCGTAATTGAGCATTATAGTTAGAGTCGCATCCATATTTATTTACATCACTTCCGTGTAAAGTCAAACAAACAGATAACGAGTAACCATGACTTGCTAACTTTTGACGCGCGAGTAGTGCTGCTTCAACTAACCCAACAGCATAATGCACATTCAAAACAGCAATATTATTATCTTCAACATGCTGAATAATTTCTTGTGCAAGTGCTTCTATCCAAGTTGAGTCTGCGGGTGTTGGAGTTCTTGGTGCCGAAACTGGTATATATTCTAATTCATCATTACTTACCCATTGTGCTTGTGGACTGGTAAGAAGTATAACGAAGGCGCCTGCTGTTGTTAACTCTCTCGCAAGTTCCGTAGCAACCTTACCACTACCTCCAAGACCCCCAAGAGATAATATTGCAACTCGCAATGATGTTAAATCAGAAGTGACAGAGCGTGAAATTGAATATTGATGAGTAAGCATAAAGTTTGTTTTATCTGAATTTTTAACTAGATAATCCCCCCTAACCCCCCTTAATAAGGGGGGAACAAGAGGTTTTTTTTAGCTTTTGATAAATGTGAAAATTGAGCTTTTTCTTAGCCCCCCTTATTAAGGGGGGTTGGGGGGATTAAAGTTACTAAATACGACTGATTATCAACTTGAGAAATTCGCAACAAATGAGAGATTAAACATTTACCATGTGTAGCAATAAGTTCTGCAACACTTATATGACGTTCCTGAAACGCATTATTAGGACTTACCGAGTTAAAAGCTACAACTCCAGCAACATTCTGCTTTCGTCCCTCCCTAACAATAGTGCGTTCCAGGCGAATTAACCTCTGAGCCAATTTAGAAATAGCGTGCGTAGATGGTGAATAACCAGGACTTCCCGAACGCTGTAAATCTAAACACACCTTCTCTGCAAGTACAGGTAACTCTTCTATTGCATAAGCAAATACCTTACAAAGGCGCCTTGAACTCATTATTAAATTAGTACTAATCAACCATTCTTCCACATCCTCTTGAAATTTCTTCGCCGTATCTCCCACACATTCATTAGCCTTTGCTTGTTCAAATAAATTAAAACATCGCTGCTGTAATACCCTTAACTCATCGCAAGCCAAATTGATTGTACTAGGTAAACCCGCGCGTCCTATTAAAGAACCTGGTTTCTCAGTATTTAGTAATTTTAACGTTCCACCTGCTGATGCAAGTATATTTGCAGTATCGGTGCCTATTACAGTAAAAGAAGGTCTAGCAACTATTTGTGGCATAGGAATATTCGCCCAAGTATAAACTCGATGTAACTGTGTAAAATATTTCTGCTCACTTGGTCCAGCTACATAAGCAATCGTCGGTAAAACCGCATCTTGAATCAAAGGACGCATTAAAGCACTTGGTGTAAATCTTTCTGGGGAGCAATGTAAAATACTTCTGGCGCCTTCATTAGTTAAATAAACGTTCGTTTGTTGTAGTGCAAAACCACCTTCAACTTTACGTAGTCTCCTGCGAACTCCATTATCATCGGTGTAAAACATTTGCAAAACATCACGATTTGTTGGAATAGTTTCAGAAAGTCCTTGTAAAGCTAATATTTCTCTCGTTTCTTGGAGTGCAGTTTGAGAACCATCGAAAAGCTCGCGCGCGATAATGTTACGAGCTAAGGAAGCAAACTCACGAGTTGATGGATCTAAAATAATTAATCCCAACTGAGAAGTTAGGTAACTGAGAAAACGCGCGAAAGCTTGGGCAAAAGTCACATCTGGTTGATATGCACTTCTTAAAGCTGTAATTACTTCTTTACTATATGTAAGGTTTTGGAAAGATTCTTCAATTTCGTCGAGCAGGGAATAAACACTTAAACCTAGTTCTATTGAACCAACTGGACTTTGAGTGGATGGTAAACCAAGATTTAAAGTATTAGGTTGGTTAGAAAAAATTTCCACTCGTTGGACTTCTTCTATATCATGGTCATAACTTGCCATCCAAAATATTGGAACTGCTGGTATCCCTTGCGACTCTAATTCCTGTGCTAACTTAATGGCGCCTAATGTTTTATAAAGTGTGTAAGCTGCTCCACCTAGTATTCCTACTTGCTGCCCGGTAACAACTGCAACTGTTTTATCATCGCGAAGTTTTTGGATATTCGCCAAAACTTCTTGGGAATTTCCCCAGTATTCTGCTTGCTGTTCTAATAAATTAGCTAATTCTTGGCGCCGATAACATCGAGAAAGCAATGAATTATATGTATATTGCCAATCTCGCTGTGGCTTAATATTTTGGATGCTTTTATTTAAAGGAAGTGCTGTTACAAAGTTTCGACGAGAACGCGCTTGTAATATTTGACAAACTTCAATTGCTTCACATGTACTTGATTTAAGAGATGCAATTAACCGTTGTGTTGAATAGTATTGACTTTGATGTGCTTCGATAGCACGTAATTTACGTGATGTATCTATTTCAATCCGCATTACATCATTCCCAATTACCTCAACACTACGATGCGAGGGAATCATAACATGATGTTCTTCCACTGCCCAAGGCGCCAATTCAGGTGCTGATGGTACTATATATCCTGGGTCTGCTGCCAGATGAAACGCTACTAACGCAGCAGTTCCAAGTCCCAAATGGTGTCCATGCAACGAGTAATTTGGGTCAACCTCTGGATGCAATGTTAATAATATTCGTGGACGCACGCTGCGAATTTGTTTAACAATCAGTGCTAATGTATTGTCTAACCCCCAAATTGAAAGTGTATCACTAGCTGTAACTGGTTGAGTACGGGCGCCGTCACGGTATTTCCCAAAATCAGCCAAACCTAAACTTTCGACCGACTCAATACCCAAAATCTTAACCGCGCGTTGTAATTCTTCTGCTCGTTTAACTTTTAGGGACTTTCCACCACGTCCAGCACCACCATCTGTAGCAACTACTAAACGCACACTATTACCAGCTTGAGTTAAAGCTGCAATTGTTCCACCTGCATAAATAGACTCATCATCAGGATGTGGCATAATTACCAAAACATCACAAACAGGATTTCCTTGATTTACCAAAGCTGTTATTTTAGGTAGTGGTAAATATCTTGGCGCCACTAAACCCTGCTCAACCTGTTTCCGCAAAACATCAACTAAAAGCAAATTATCTATACGAACGCTAAGTAAATCCTGCGTCCACTCTGTATTTTGATAACCACTCATCAAAGGTTGATTAGCTACATGCATTAACCGCGAACGGTCTACACAAGCAGTGCGGTCAATGTTCTGTAACGCTGCTGGTAAAGAAATTGCTGGTTTTTTACAACGTGCGATAATTCTTTGATAACCCACAGGGTCACTCAAGTTACCACCATCGTAATAAGCAATAAAAGAATCATGTTCCAATACTTCAAAACCAAGTTTTCTAAGCATAGCTTCCACAAACTTTGGTGAATGTGGTTGTGTTGCACTACTAAAACTTCGTTCTTGAAAAGGTATATAAGTAAAGCCCAATAACCCACCTGGAGCAAGCACCCATCTTAATTGTGACAGCGTTTGGGCGATATTCTTAGCAAAATGAACGGCGCCGCAACTCAAAACAACATCAAAACTCTGTGGTTTCAACCCTGCTTCAACAAGCGGACGATTAAAATCATGTTCAATCAAAGCATGAAACTGAGGATATTTATCCCTTGCTTGCCGTAACATAGACGCTGAAATATCCAAACCAGTAACCAACGCACCACTATCGAGGTAGGTCACACTAGCTTGTCCCGTTCCAACACCTATATCGAGTACCCGTAAAAAACCCTTTGGGGGTGCATAGCGTACAACCGCATCGAGTAAAAATTGAGGCGCCGACCAATTAAAACTAGCAGTACGCTCATCATATACTTCCGCCCAAGCATCGTATCGTTCTCGTGGGTTGTTTGGAATATTTGATGTAATTTGAGGCAGCACAATTATCCCTGGTGTGTGTGACATAGTAAAGTTGCAGAATTTACAAAACAATTACAGAGTAGAGGTTTTCAGGTTTCGCTTATTTACAGCATAAATAAACCAAAACCAAGATTGATGTTCAATTTTTGCCCTTTAATACCAAAATCTTGCTTTGTTTTTCATAGAACAGTAATACACATGAACGATTAACATTTAATAATCAACGGTCGGTGGTAATTCTAATCTGAACAAGAAAAATGACATAAGAATGACAGGTCAATTTAGTACATAAGCATCTAAGATTGTCATGCTGAGGAACGAAGCATCTAAAATTGTCATGCTGAGGAACGAAGCAT